>JADMIO011331789.1_pt1 | contig 96118 bp, 81 predicted proteins | sample 8958161 | NCBI WGS metagenome assembly JADMIO01 (sample SAMN16585339, study PRJNA669376) | soil metagenome | isolation source: Crop rotation soil | place: USA: Cullars Rotation, Alabama | collected 2011
GCCGCGACTTCAAGTCACGTGAATTCCAAGCTTCGGATCCCACTGTGCTGGAAAGCTCGAGCGCGTTCTCGCCGCTCCGACGAAGGACGCGGCTCGCGCCGACCTCGAGCGGCTCGACGGTTTGCTCATGGGCATCGCCGCCGATAACTTCAGGGGCAACCAGCTCGCGGTGCAGAACACCCGCGATCGCGCCGACCGCTTCGAGCTCCTGAACGAAGTGCTCGCGGGTCTCACGGTCGCGGCGCTCGCTCTCGTGGTCGTCATGGCGAACAGCATCGCGCGCCGCACGGCGGCGCTCGCCGTCATGGCGGACCGCGTCTCGACGGGCGACCTGTCGGCCACGGCGCAGGAGCGCGGGACCGACGAAGTCGCGGCGCTCGGCAGGACCTTCAACGAGATGACGGGGAACCTTCGGGCGAACATCGAGAGCGAGCGGGAGCACCGCTCGAGGCTCGAAGGCGTCCTGGGCACGGTCGCCGAGGCGGTGAATCGCCTCAGCTCCGCGACGGCGGAGATCCTCGCCGGCACGACCGAGCAGGCGTCCAGCGCGCAGGAGCAGGCGGCGGCGGTCGCCGAGACCGTCACCACGGTCGACGAGGTGGCGCAGACGGCGCAGCAGGCGGCCGAGCGGGCGCGCGCGGTGGCCGCCGCGTCGCAGCAAGCCGTGGAGATAGGGGACGCGGGGCGCAGCGCGATCGAGCGCTCGGTCGTCGCGATACAGGAGGTGCGCGGTCAGGTCGAGACGATCGCGCAGAGCATCCTCGCGCTCGCCGAGCAGGCGCAGGCGATAGGCGAGATCATCACGAGCGTGAGCGACATCGCCGAGCAGACGAACCTCCTCGCGCTCAACGCCGCGATCGAAGCCTCGCGCGCGGGCGAAGCGGGGCGCGGGTTTTCGGTCGTCGCCGGGGAAGTGAAGCTGCTCGCGGATCAATCGAAGAAGGCTACGGAGCAGGTTCGTCGCATCCTCGGCGAGATTCAGAAAGCCACGAACGAAGCGGTCCTCTCGACCGAGCGGGGAACCCGGAGCGTCGACCGCGCGGGGCAGGTCGTCGGCGAGACGGACGAGACGATCCGACGGCTCATCGGCGCGCTCGAGGGAGCGTCGAGGACCGCGGCGCAGATCGCGGCGTCCGCCGGCCAACAGTCGACCGGTATGTCGCAGGTGAGTCTCGCGATGGGAAACATCAACCAGGCGACGAACCAGAGCCTCGCGGCGAGCAGGCAGGCCGAGAGCGCCGCGCAGGACCTCAACGACCTCGCGATCTTGCTCAAAGGACAGCTCCAGACCCCGTAGGCGCTGGAACATCCGCGACTGCACCGGTACTGTGACCCGGTTGATATGGACAAGGAGCGGCTCATCGCGCGGTTGATGCAGACGTTCGTCGACGAGCTCGACGAGCACAAGCGGGCGCTCGAGCGCGACCTCCTCGCGCTGGAGCGCTCCCGCGGCGACGCCGCGGTGCTGAACTCGCTGTCGCGGACCGTACACAGTCTGAAGGGCGCCGCGCGCGCCGTGGACGTCGGGGTCGTCGAGCAGGCCTGCCACCGAATCGAAGAGATCATCGCTCGCGTTCGCGACGGAGGCCTCGACCCGGACCGTACGCCCTTCGCGCTCCTCCTGGAGGTCGTCGACGCCCTCGCGGACGTGGGCGCTCGTCTCAGGGCGGGCGCGGACCTCGCCGACAACGCCCTCGCGCCGCTCGCGCCGCGGCTCGAGGCCGCGGCGCGGGGAGGGAGCGCGGCGCCGGCGCCGCCCGCGGAGAGCGCTCCCGCCGAGCCTCGGGTCGAGGAGCCCGCGCCGGCGTCCGAGGCCCAGCAGGCGCAGACCGTGCGCGTCGCCACCGAGAAACTCGATGCGCTGCTCGCGCGGGGGGGCGACCTGCTCGTCGAGGCGCGCGTCGTCGACCGCTGGGGGGCAGAGATCGAGTCGCTTCGGGAGGCGCTCGAGCGGTCGCGGACCGAGTGGCGGCTCGGCGAGCGCGAGGTGCGGAAGGCGCTCGCCGGCGCGGACTCGAAGGCGCTGGCGCGTTCGCGGAGCGCGCTCGACGATCTCAACGGGCGGCTTCGTGACCTCGACCGGGGGCTCGCGTCGCTGGCCGCGAGCCATGCTCGCGGCGGACGAGCCCTGATGACGAGCATTCGGGGGGTCGAGAGCGACTCGCGGCAGCTCCGAACCGTCGCGTTCGAGGAGCTGTGCCAGGGGCTCGACCGAGCGGCGCGCGACGTCGCCCGAGCCGAGGGGAAGGAGGTCGAGCTTCGCGTCGCCGCGCGAGGCGTCGAGATCGACCGCGCGACGGCCGAAGCGCTTCGCGACCCGCTCCTGCACCTCGTGCGCAACGCGGTGAGCCACGGCGTCGAGCGGCCCGCGGAGCGGCGCGCGGCGGGGAAGCCGGAGGCGGGGCTCGTCACGGTCTCGGCCGAAATGCGAGGGGATTTCGTGTCCGTGCGCGTCGCGGACGACGGCCGCGGCGTGTCGGTTCGCGACGTGCGCGAGCGCGCGCGCCGGCTCGCGCTGCCGGCCGAAGAGAGCGACAGGGAGGCTCTGCGACTCATCTTCGCGCCGGGGTTTTCCACGTCGCGTTCGGTAACGGAGGTCTCCGGGCGCGGCATAGGCCTGGACGTCGTCGCGTCGCGAATCGAATCGCTGCACGGCACCGTCGACGTCGGGTCGCGGCCGGGCGTAGGGACCCACTTCACGCTCACGTTGCCGCTCACGCTCGGGCTCATCCGGGCGCTCGTCGTCGCGGCGGGCAGCAACCTCGTCGCCATTCCGAGCGCGAGCATCGTGGCGCTCAGGCGGGTCGTGCCGGAGACGCTCGGCTCGATGGAAGGGCGAGACGTGATCCCGCTCGCCGGCGACTTCGTCCAGGTCGCGTCGCTCGCGAGGACGCTCGGGGCGCCGGAGGAGAACGCGGCGCCGTCGCCGCGGGCGCGGCTCCACGTCGTGGTCGTGGCGGCGGCCGGGCGCTTCGTGGCGTTCGCCGTTCGGGCGCTCGTCGCCGAGCATGAAGTGGTCGTTCGGTCCTTCGGCAGTCGCGTCCGGCGCGTGCGGCACTTCTCGGGCACCGCCCTGCTTCCCGACAGGAATCTCGCCCTCGTGCTCAACGTGGCCGAAGCCGTGCGCACCGCGCTGGGTACGCGCGGCCCGTCGCTCGCGAGCTCGGCGCGCGCCGGCAAGGCGAGGCGGCAGAGGCTCGTCGTGGCCGACGACTCGATGACCACGAGGAGCCTCGTGAAGAGCATTCTCGAGGGCGCGGGGTTCGAGGTGACGGCGGTCGCGGACGGCGCCGAAGCGTGGCGCGTGGTCCAGGAGCGCGGCGCCGACCTCGTGGTCTCGGACGTCCAGATGCCGCGTATGGACGGGTTCGAGCTGACGGCGGCGATACGCGCGTCGGACCGATTCCGCCGTCTACCTGTTATCCTCGTCACGAGCCTCGACAGCGAAAGCGACCGTCAGAGAGGCGTCGAAGCGGGGGCGGACGCATACATCGTGAAGAGCGCCTTCGACCAATCACAACTGCTCGAGGTGATCGGGCAGTTGACTTGAATAGTCGTCGGTGGTCAGAGTCGGACCACCGACCACCACTGACCGCCGACCGCTGACAACTATATGAAAAAGATCCGCACACTTCTGGCCGAGGACTCGCCGACGTCGCGCGACCTCCTGGCCGAAATGTTGTTGGACGACCCGGAGTTCGCTCTCGTGGGGATCGCCAACAACGGCGTCGAGGCGGTGGCGATGACGAAACGGCTCAGCCCCGACGTGGTCGTCATGGACGTGCAGATGCCGAAGATGGACGGGTTCGACGCGACCAAACAGATCATGGTCGAGTCGCCGACTCCCGTCGTCATCGTCTCGGCCGCGGTCGACCCGGCGGACGTGGCCGTGTCGATGAACGCGCTCCGCGTCGGCGCGCTCGCGGTGCTTCGGAAGCCCATGGGCCCCGGCGCGACGGGGTTCGACCGCGAGGCGCGACAGTTCGTCCGCACCGTGAAGGCTATGTCCGAGGTGAAAGTCGTTCGGCATCGCCGCCCGCCGGCGATCGAGCGGGAGGTCGCCGGGCGCCACGTCGCGCCCGTCCACCACGCGCCGGTGCGCGTCGTGGCGATCGCGACGTCCACGGGAGGCCCCGCCGCGCTGCACACGATCCTCTCGGCGCTCCCGGCCACGTTCGGGATTCCGATCCTCGTCGTCCAGCACATCGCCGGAGGCTTCGTCGACGGCCTCGCTACGTGGCTCGACGGCGTCTCGAGTCTCACCGTGTCCGTGGCGCGCGACGGCGACGAGCTTCGACCCGGATGCGTGTACATCGCCCCGGACGACTACCATCTGGGCCTCGCGGGGCAGGGCTCGATCAGACTTTCGGACGCGCCGCCGGTCGACGGATTCAAGCCGTCGGCGTCGTTTCTCTTTCGCGAGGCGGCGCGAGTGTTCGGGCCCTCGACGCTCGCGCTCGTCCTGACGGGAATGGGCTCGGACGGAGTCGGAGGGCTCGCGGAGGTCCGAAGCGCGGGCGGGCGGATCCTCGTGCAGGACGAACAGACGTCCGTGGTCTACGGGATGCCCGGGGCCGCGGCGGAGGCGGGGCTCGCGGACGCGTCGATCGGGCTGTGGTCGATCGCCGAAAAACTCGAGGAGGTGGCCGAATGAGCGCACGCGTGCTGATCGTAGAGGACAGCCCGACTCAGGCCGCGAAGCTCGCGATCATTCTGGAGGAAGAGGGCTTCGCGACGGCCGTCGCCCGCGACGGCGAACGGGGTCTCGAGCTCTTCCGCGCGGAGCAGTTCGACCTCGTGCTCTCGGACATCGTGATGCCCGGCATGGACGGCTACGAGCTGTGCCGCCGCCTGAAGGCGGACGCGAAGGGAAGGGACATTCCGGTCGTCCTCCTCTCGACGCTGAGCGACCCGCGGGACATCATCCAGGGGCTCGACAGCGGCGCCGACAACTTCATCACGAAGCCGTTCGAGCCGCATGACCTCGTCCGGCGGCTCCGGTGGACCCTCGAAAACAGGGAGGCGCGCGCCCGCGCCGCGGATCCGCGGGGCGGAATCGAGCTCGTGCTCGCCGGCAAGCGCGTGACGATCACCTCGGCGAAGGAGCAGATCCTCGACCTCCTGATCGCGTCCGTCGAAGATCTCATCCGGGCGAAGGAGAACGAGCAGGCGGCGCGCGCCGAAGCGGAAGCGGCCAACCGCGCCAAGGACCAGTTCCTCGCGATGGTGTCCCATGAGCTCCGTAATCCGCTCAACGCCATGACGGGCTGGATCAAACTGATCAAGATGGGGCGGCTCGACGAGGCGGGGTTCCGGCGCGCGCTCGACACGATCGAGCGCAACGCGAGGGCTCAGGCGCAGATCGTCGACGACCTGCTCGACATCACCAGGATCACGAGCGACCACATGCGGCTGGACCGGGTGCCCGTGGACCTCTCGGAAGTGATCGAGCATTCGGTCGACGCCGTGCGGCCGCTCGCGGAGGCGAAGCGGGTCGACCTCAGGACGAGCGCGTCGGAGCCCTGTTCGGTGGTGGGCGATCCGAACCGACTCCAACAGGTGATGTGGAACCTGCTGACCAACGCGATCAAGTTCACGCCCGAAGGGGGACGCATCGACGTGGGCCTCGTGCGGCGCGAGGACGTCGCGGAGTTGACGGTGGCGGACACGGGCGCGGGGATCGTGCCGGAGTTCCTTCCGTACGTGTTCGACAGGTTTCGCCAGGCGGAAGACGGCGTGTCGCGGAGGCTGGGGGGGCTCGGCCTCGGGCTCGCGATCACCCGTCACATCGTCGAAGGCCACGGCGGTACGATCTCGGCCGCCAGCGAGGGGCAGGGAAAGGGCGCGACGTTCACGGTGAGGGTGGCGGTCGGGGGGCAGTGAGCTCCGCGAAGCCCTCGCGTAACGCGGGGCTTCGCGGAGCTCACTGCCCCCCGACCGCGACCTTCTTCCCGCCGAAGGCTCCCATCACGAAGACGAGGATCACGCCCGCGACGAAGCCGCCGATGTGCGCCATGTAGGCGACGCCCGACCCCTCGACCGGCGAGATCTGGCTGAAGATCTGGATCGCGATCCACCCGCCGAGGACTATGAAGGCGGGCACCGTCGTGACGACGCGGAACGCGAGCACGCGGACCGGGTTCGTCGGGTGTTTCACGAGATAGGCGCCGAGGACGCCCGCGATCGCTCCCGAGGCGCCGAGCGTCGGGATGTGCGAGTCCAGGTCGAGCGCGATCTGGGCGAAGCTGGCGGCGAACCCGCAGATCAGATAGAAGATCAGGAACTTCACGTGGCCGAGCAGGTCCTCGATCTGATCGCCGAATATCCAGAGGTAAAGCATGTTACCGATGATGTGCATCCACGACCCGTGCATGAACATCGCGCTCACGAGCGTGAGCTGGATCGGGGTCGGCCCCGGGTACTGGCGAATCTGAACCGCCTGGGATCCGGCCTCCACGACGTCCGGACCTACGAGGTCGTGGTTGTGCGTGATCTCGAAGGGAATCGCGGCCCACCCGCCCGTGAACGAGTCTCCCTGGGAGAGCTGCAGCAGCCACACGAGCGCGTTCACCGCGATCAGCCCGTACACCACGTAGGGCGTCGCCTGACGGCTTGTATTGTCGTCGCCGAGGGGAAAGAGCATGAAGCCTCCGTTGTGGCCCGCGGTCCGGCGGGGTCGCCGGCGACCGCGTGGCCCGTGAATGGCTCAAGGACAGGTCGTCGTCTCTCGGTCCGGCGGGGTCGCCGGCGACCCCGCCGGACCGCGGGCCGCGACGCTACCGATCCGGCGGCGTGATCTCGCCGCCCCACCGAAGCTTGTCGCGCAGAACCTGGAAGTAATTCCGGTTGCGCGGCGTGATGACCTTGAACGTCGACTCGCTCTTGCGCAGCAGGATCCGGTCCCCGGAGTGGAGGTCGAACCCGAGCTGTCCGTCGATCGTCGCCATCACGCTCTCGCCGCGCGTCCTGATCGACACGTCGATGTTGACCGTGTCCGGGACGACGAGCGGGCGGTTCGAGAGCGTGTGGGGGCAGATCGGATTGAGTACGAAGGCGCCCATGGAGGGAACGAGGATCGGGCCGCCGGCCGCGAGGTTGTACGCCGTCGAGCCGGTCGGCGTGGAGACGATCAGGCCGTCGGCGCGGTAGTTCGTGACGAAGAGGCCGTCGATCCAGCAGTCGAGCTCGATCATTCTGGCGAGCGCGCTCTTGTTTACGACGACGTCGTTCAACGCCACGGCGCTCGAGACCGGTAGCCCGTCGCGCTCGACGACGCAGTGGACGGTGACCCGCGGGTCGACCGAATACGATCCGGAGACGACCTCTTCGAGCGACGGGAAGAGGTCCGCGTCGGTGTACTCGGTGAGAAAGCCGAGCGTGCCGAACTTCACGCCGAGGACGGGCGTCCCGGAGGCCGCCACGAGGCGGGCGACGCCGAGCATGGTGCCGTCGCCGCCGAGCGCGACGATGATATCGGAACGCGTGCCGAACTCGTCGGCGGGAACCGTGGCGATCGGAAGATCGTCCCACTGCTGCTGTTCGTTGCCGAAGAGCTCGAGGTCGCGCTCCGCGGCCCACTCGAGAAGGCGGGCGACCACGGCGCGCGCGCGCGGCTCCCCCGGCTTCACGACGAGCCCGATTCTGCGAACAGGCGGTTGCGTCCGATTATCCATGGACCGGGGATTGTAGCACCGCGGTGAGAAAAATCGCCGAGTCGTCCGTCTCACCCTCCCGTGGAGGGATTACGACGATGACGAAACAATGTCCAACGTGCGGAGCCGAGCCCGAGAACACCGCGAACTTCTGCCGGCTCGACGGCTCCAGACTGACGATCGAGCGCCCCGCGGAGATAGGCGCGACCGTAGGTTACGAGACGCTCGGCGCCGAGAGCCCCGACCGGACCCAGGCGACCCCTGCGCGCCCGACGACTCCGGCGCTCGCGGAACCGACGATGCCGTATCCGCTGCGGCACCTGACGTCGGCGGTCGACACGCCGACGTCCGACCCGAAGCGACCCGTGTCGGCTCGCGCCGTCGCACTCGGCGTCGCGATCGTGCTCGTCGTCGCGGCCGCCCCCGCGGGCGCCTACTTCTCGTTCCGAACGGCCCGCGCCGATCAGGCGGCCGCGCAGGTCTCGGACGTCGTCCCGGAGGCGTCCGACACGGAAGTGACGCCGGAGGAGGTCGTTCCGGCGCCGGCGTCCGATCCGATACCCGCGGCGCCGGAAGTGCCGGCTCCGTCCGTCGAGCCGATTCCCGCGCCGACGCCTGTGCAAAACGCCCGAGCCGCTCGGCCCGCGCCGCGCCCTTCCGTCCGCCGTGTGTCGGCTCGACCGAAGCGCGCCTCGTCGACAAAGCCGTCCGGTTCGAAGTCCGACGACCGGCGCGAGAAGAAGGAATCGGCCGAGGACGACGAGGAGTACGGTGGTCGGTAGTCAGTTCCGTTTCAGCGGCCCGCGCTTCGATCGAAGCGTGGGCCGCTGAAACGGAACCAAGTCGCCGGCGACTGACCCGATGTGCACGGTTTTTTCCCGCGTCTTCGAGCGCGCACCGCGCGCTCGAGAAAACCCGCACATCGTCTTACCGACTGCTGCTTGTCACCGAACAACCCTCACTGCTTTAATTTCAGTACCCTACCGCAGCGCGCCGAGGTCTGCAGATGACGTTACGAGCCGGGAGGCGGTCAAAAATCCTGTTCGCTCTGATTCCTGTAATGCTCGCAGTGGCGGTCGTGCCGCTCGCGATCTTCTGGTGGGTCATCGCGGCGAACTCGCAGGTCACTCCCGAGGTCATGCGCTGGGCCTCACAGGTCTCCCTCGTAATCGGCGCCGCGGCCGCGATCGCCGCGGTCGTCTGCTCGGCGTTTCTCTCGAAGTACGTCGCAGACCCGATTCGGGAGCTCGCGGTGGGCGCGCGGGCCATCGCGGACGGCCAGTTCGATCACAGGATTCCGGTCCGATCGGAGGACGAGACGGGGCAGCTCGCCGGGGACTTCAACCGGATGGCCGAGCACGTGCAGAAATACGTCGGCGAGCTCCGGACGGCGGCCGACGGCAATAAATCGCTCTTCGTCGGGGCGCTGCGGGCGCTCGCGGCGGCGATCGACGGTAAGGACCCCTACACGCGCGGCCATTCCGAGCGCGTGATGGAGTACTCGGCCGCCATAGCGACCGAGCTGGGAATGTCCGAAGACGAGATCGAGAAAGTTCGCATCGGCGGCCTCCTGCACGATCTCGGCAAGATCGCGATCGAGGACAAGATCCTGCGCAAGCCCGCCCCGCTCACCGACGAAGAGTACGAGATCATGAAGGAGCATCCCGAGCGCGGGGCGAAGATCATGGCCGAGATCCCGCAGATGCGGGAGTACATACCCGGCATGCGCTTTCACCACGAGATGATGAACGGCCAGGGATACCCACTCGGCCTCGTCGGCGATCAGATCCCGATGATGGCGCGTATCGTCGGCGTCGCCGACACCTTCGACGCCATGACGACGACGCGGCCCTACCAGAAACAGATGGAGATCGACGTCGTTTTCTCCAAGATTCGAGCGTTCGTCGGCACGCGCTACGACCCGAAGGTCGTGGAGGCGCTCGTCGCGGCGGTCGAGAACGGCCGGATCAAGCTCCGGCGTCCGAGCACCCAACCCCGAGAAGCCAAAGTCTCCTGAGAGGACAAAGATGTCGGAGCCCTTCACCCTTCTGCTCGAAGAACTCGTCGCCGGCGTCGACGGCGCTATCGGCGCCGCGTTCATCGACAACTACGGCGAGGCCGTCCAGTCGTACACCGCCCCCGGGCAGGACGACGAATATCTCAAGCTCATCGGCGCGTATCAGGGCATCGCGCTCCAGACGTCGCAGAACATCATGAAAGAGCTCGACGCGGGCTCGGTCGACTACTACCTGGCGTCGTACGAGAACACGTCCTTCCTCGTGAAGGCGCTCAAGGAGAAGTACTTCATCCTGCTCGCGCTCTCTCCCGAAGCGAACTACGGCCAGGGCATCTACCGGATCCGGCGGGTCGCGGACGCGTTCGACCGGGAGATCTGAGGGGCCTTGTCCTTCGACCTTCGACCTTCGACCTTTGTCTTTTGTGCCCTGCTCCTGGTCTCCTGCGTCCCGGCGCTCGCCCGGTCCGATTCCGAGGGACGAAGGACGAAGGGCCAGGGGCAAGGGACGGCCGCGCAGCGGCAGGACGACGAAGTCGAGCTCGCGGGCGATCTCGTCCTCGTGCCCGTCGCGGTCAGGGACGCGAAGAAGGGAGGCGCCGTCCTCGGCCTGCGCGGGTCGGACTTCGCCCTCACCGAGGACGGAGCGCGACAGGAGATCGCCTTCTTCAACCAGGACACCGTTCCGGTCGACGTAGTGCTCCTCGTCGACTCGAGCCGCAGCGTCGAGTCGCAGCTCGAAGTGATCCAGCGCGCGGCCTACGAGTTCGCCAAGCAGCTTCGTCCCGAGGATCGACTCTCGATCGTCGCGTTCGCGGATCGGCCCAGGGTCCTGCTCGACTGGGCGAACGACCTGAAGGCGACGACCGCGGCCCTGCGAACGCTCGAGCCCGCGGGCAACACGGCGCTCTACGGGTCCCTCGTCGCGTCGCTCCGCGAGCGCTACGAGTCCCGTCCGCAGGACCGGCGCCGCGCGATGGTCGTGCTCACGGACGGCGTCGACACGCTCTCGAGCGTGACGTCGCGAGCCGCCTCGCAGGAGGCGCTGCGTCGCGACGTGACCGTCTATTCGATCTCGACCGGGCGCATCCTCGACGACATTATCCGCGCGGCGGTCGAGAGCGGAGTCGTACCGAAAGCGGACAGGGAGAAGCGGCGCGGGGAGCGCGACCAGATCCGGCGCGCGGAGGAGCCGCTTGGGTATCTGTCCGACTCGACGGGGGGCAGGGTACTTTTTCCGCATGCGATCCAGGAGCTTTCGAAGTCCTACGCCGAGATCGCGAGCGAGCTTCGCTCGCGGTATCTGCTCGGCTACTACCCGCCGAATCGGGCGGCGGGCTTCCATGCGATCGCCGTGTCGACCGCGCGGACGAACGCTCGCGTTCACGCCAGACAGGGGTACTTCCGCGAGAACGAGTAGAGGACTGTCACAAAATCCGGGTCCGCTCGGTCTCATGAGGCGAAGGAGGCCGAGATGAGCGACGAGCGACTCGACACGTTCAACGAATACAGGCCGTATCTGTTCTCGATCGCGTACCGGATGCTCGGAACGGTCGCGGACGCGGAGGATACGCTCCAGGAAGCCTTCCTGCGCTGGCAGCGCGCGTCCGCCGAGGAGGTCCGCTCTCCGAAAGCGTTCCTCGCGACCATCACCACCCGCCTCTGTCTCAACCACCTCGAGTCGGCCCGCGTTCGGCGCGAGGAGTACGTCGGACCGTGGCTCCCGGAGCCGCTCGTGACCGACGAGCCGGACGATCGGGTCGAGCTGGCCGAATCGCTCTCGATCGCGTTCCTCGTCCTGCTCGAGAGCCTCTCGCCGACCGAGCGAGCCGTGCTGCTCCTGCGCGACGTGTTCGGCTACGAGTACTCCGAGGTCGCGTCGATCCTCGGCACGAGCGAGGCGAACTGTCGGCAGGCGCTGAGCCGCGCGCGGAAGCACGTCGCCGACAACCGGCCGCGCTTCGACACGTCGGCCGAGCGGCGCGACGAGTTGCTGCGCACGTTCCTCGAGGCGACCTCCGAGGGCGACCTCTCGGCGCTCGTCGCGGTTCTCGCCGAAGACGTCACGCTGCGGTCGGACGGCGGCGGGAAGGCGGCCGCGGCGCTCAACCCGATCGAGGGACCCGACAGGGTCGCGCGGTTCCTCGTCGGCGTCACGAAGAAGTTCCGCGAGGTCTACGGAACGGTCCGGTTCGCGGAGATCAACGGGCAGCCCGGCGCCATTACCTACGTCGACGGCGAGCCCGCGAGCGTGGTCACGTTCGAGATCGCCGAGGGCCTCATTCGCAACGTCTTCATCGTCCGGAACCCGGACAAGCTTCGGACGATGCCGCGGTAGTCGGGAGACGGGAGGTGTGCATGCTCTACAAACTCATAGAAAAACGGCTCGACGCGTTCGAGCGCGATCTCGGCGAGCCGATGGACTACTTGCGACACATGGCGCGCGCGTCGACGCGGTCGTTCCTGGACTTCGCGTTCCGGTCCCCGACGGCTTGGAAGCGGAGAAAACTGCCCTCGGAGCCGTACCATGTCGCGCGGCTGGTCGCGGTGAAGAGCGAGGACTGCGGCCCGTGCGTGCAGACGGCGGTCACGCTCGCGCTCAGGGACGGCGTACGCCCGGAGGTGCTGCGGGCGATCGTGGGCGGACGGCCCGAGACGCTCGAGGCGGAGCTGTTCGACGTGTACGCCTTCTCGCTCGCGGTCGCGGAGAACACGGGAGACGAAGAGCGGTATCGGGACGCCCTGCATCAGCGGTACGGAGCGGAAGCGCTCGTCGAACTCGCGCTCGCGATCGCCGGAGCGCGCATGTATCCGGTCGTCAAACGAACGCTCGGGTACGCGAAGAGCTGTTCTCTCGTCCACGTGCGGGTCTGACCGCGGCCGCCACGCGCGCGACTTTCGCCGGGAGCTCGGGGACGCCGGCGCGCGTGCCCGGAAGACCGCCCGGCTCCTCTCCCGCCGCGCCGTCGGCGCTGCCGGTTGACCGCCTGCCTATTAGGACACTACTCGCAGACCTTGCTTCCCGCCGCCCGCCCTTGTATGAAACCCCCATGGAACTCTACAGGCTCCGGGACGCGGCGGCCGAGATCGGCGTGAGCTACCCGACGCTCAAGCAGTGGATCTACAAGGGGAAAGTCCGCACCGTGAAGACTCCGGGCGGCCACCACCGCATCCCGAGCGCCGAGGTCGAGCGCCTCTCAGGAACGCAGCGGTCCAAGTCGTCGCGCGGCGCGGATCCCGTCGGTCTCGAGGCGATTTCGGGCCGGAACAAGCTCTACGGGACCGTCGCCGACGTCAAGTTCGACGGCCTCCTCGCGCAGGTCACGATCGAGGTCGGCGGGCAGTCGATCGTCTCGATCATCACGCGGGATTCGTGCCAGCGACTCGGTCTCGAGCGGGGCGTCCGCGCGTTCGCCCTGATCAAGGCGACCGAGGTGATGGTCATCCGGGCGTAGCCGGAAGTGCAGCCGGGGGAAGAATTCCCGACTTTCTCCCCCGAAGCGGCCTCTATAGGGGCGACACACGGCGCGATGGGCCCGGGATCGCGCGCCGGAGGCCGAATTGGCGGTGGAAATATCGGATAATCAGCTCATCGACAGGGTGCTCGGGGGCGAGCCGGACGCCTTCGGTCTGCTCGTCCGCCGGTGGGAGCGACCGATCTACGGCCTGACGCTGCGCATGCTGGGCCACGCCGAGGACGCTCGGGACGCGACGCAGGAGACCTTCATCTCGGCCTACTCGAACCTGAAGTCCTTCCGGGGGGACGCGAAGTTTTCGTCCTGGCTCTATCGGATAGCGCTCAACGTCTGTCACTCGCGTCTCCGGAAGCGTTCCGGGCGGGGGGACGCTTCCCTCGAACAGCAACGCGAGGACGTAGGGTTCGAGCCTGCGGCGTCCGAAGCGGGCGTCGACGAGCAGATGTACGACGAGCAGGTCGGCGTGTCGGTACGCCGGGCGCTCGCCGCGATCCCGGCCGAGATGCGGCAGGTGATCGTGATGAAAGAGTACGAGGATCTCAAGTTTCACGAGATCGCCGAGATCCTCGACATCCCCGTGAGCACCGTGAAGACGCGCATGTACACGGGCCTAAGAGAGCTGCGAAAGCGGCTGCAGCACCTGCGTCCGGCGCTGTGACGCGCGGGACGCGGAGGAACGACGATGAACAGGCACGACGAGAACGGATGCGGGAGAGAGGAGCTGCTGGTCAGCGTCCTCTACGACGAGGCGACTGACGGACAGCGGAAGGAGTTCGAGGCGCACCTTCGCCAATGCGCCTCATGTCGCGAGGAGTTCGCGGCGTTTCGGGAGATTCGCGGCGATCTGCGTCGGTGGGAGGCCGGCCCCGTGCCTCGCATCACCGTCGAGATCAAGCCCGGTTTCGCCGAGCGGCTCAGGCAGGCGCTCGCGCTGCTGCCGACGTGGGGCCGCCTCGCGGCGGCGGGCGCGTGCGCGCTGCTGGTCCTCTCGCTCCTGAACGCCGACGTCAGCGTCGGACGAGACGGATTCCACTTCAGCACGAGCCTCGTGCCGCGTAGCGGACCGCCCGTCGTCGCGAGCGAGCAGACTCCCGCCACTCTGACGCCGCAGCAGGAGGAGCAGATCAACCGGCTCGTGGCGGACCGCTGCGACGCGCAGCTGCGCGAACGATTGGCCGCCGCGCAGGTCGAGCTGAAGGCCGAGCTGGACGCCCTCCAGAAAGAGCTCGCCACGGCGCACTCGTCGGAGCTGCGCCAGATGGCCGCCCGCGTCGAGGCCCAGCGGAGAAAGATCGACAGCCTGCAGCGCGACCTGGACCGCCAGGCCGGCTACGGCGGCTCGGACCTCTTCTCGATGGTGCTCAACGAGCCTCGGTCCGGGAGCTGATTTCACCGCCAAGAGGCCAAGAACGCCGAGAATCCGAGAGTTCTCGGCGTTCTTGGCCTCTTGGCGGTGAAATCCCGTGTTACGCTCCCCCGATGACACCCCAATCGTCGCTCGACCCGCTCGCACCCGCCCGGTCCTTCGAACGCATCGTCTGCCTCACGGAAGAGACGACCGAGACGCTCTACCTCCTCGGAGAGGGCGATCGGATCGTCGGCGTGTCCGGTTACACGGTTCGCCCTCCCGAAGCGCGCCGGAAGCCGAAGGTATCGGCCTTCATCACGGCGAAGTTCGACAAGATCATGGACCTCGAGCCGGATCTTGTGCTGGCGTTCTCGGATCTTCAGGCCGACCTCTGCGCCGAGCTGATCCGGCGAGGGCTCACGGTCGTCTGCTTCAATCAGCGCTCGGTCGCCGAGATCCTGCGTATGATCGAGACGATCGGGGCGCTCGTCGGCGTGCCGGAGAAGGGGCGCGCGCTCGCCGAGGAGCTTCGCCAGGGGCTGCTCGAGCTGCGCGCCGAGGCCTCCGGCCTTCCGCGTAGACCCGTAGTCTACTTCGAGGAGTGGTACGAACCGCTCATCTCGGGCATCCGGTGGGTCGGCGAGTTGATCGAGATCGCCGGCGGCCGCGAGTGCTTCCCGGAACTGAAGGAATTCCAGGACGCGAGACGACGCATCGTCGACCCGGCGGAGGTGATCCGGCGCAATCCGGACCTCATCGTCGGCTCCTGGTGCGGGCGGAAGTTCCGGCCCGAGCACGTGCTGGCGCGGCCGGGATGGGACCGGATCACCGCAGTTCGCGAGGGGCGTCTCGTCGAGGTCAAGTCGACGATCATCCTGCAGCCGGGACCGGCTTCGCTGACCGACGGGGTGCGGGCGCTGCATGCCGCTATCGCCTCCGCCGCGCGATAGTCCTTTGTCCCTGGTCCTTTATTCACATATTCACATACGGACTGTCGATGACCGGAAACAAAGGACCGAGGACAAGGGACAAAGGACGAAGAGCGAAGGATCGGCGTGATAAAATACCCCTCTTATGCTCCTTACAGCCCTCGAGACCCATGGCTTCCGTAACGTGGAGGGAAGGATCGAATTCGGTCCGGGGCTGAACATTCTCTGCGGCAGGAACGCCGCGGGGAAGACGAGCTTGCTCGAGGCCGTCTACACGCTCGCCAACACGAAGTCGTTCCGTACGAGCGCCTTGCGGGAGGCGATCCGCTTCGGCGCCGAAGAAGCCATCGTGCGCGGAACGGTCGCGCGCGGGCGGATCTCACGGGAGTTGCAGATGCGCCTCTCGGGAACGCGGAAGGACTTCTTCGTCAACGGCAAACGCGAGCCGACGGTCGAGTACATCTCGCACCTCGACTCCGTGGTCTTCTCGTTCGAGGAGATGGGCATCGTGCGCGGCGAGCCGGCCGAGCGGCGGCGCTTTCTCGATCGCGGGGTCGTCGGCCTGTCGCCCGCCTACCTGAACACGATCTCGGTCTACAACCACGTTCTGAAGCAGAAGAACCGGCTCCTGCGCGACGCGGCCGAGGCCGAGACGGTGGATCGGGCCCGGGCCGCGCGCCTCCGGAGCACCCTCGAGCCCTGGAACGCGCAGCTCGTCGAGGCGGGCACGTCGATTCACCGCGCGCGCATGGCCTACGTCGATCGGCTCCGCCTGGCTCTCGCCGACAACCTCTTCGGCGAGCCGGTCACGATCCGCTACCGATCGGCCTTCGAGGGGAAGGGCGATCTCGACGATTACGCGTCCCTTTTCACCGAGCGGCTCGGGGTCCGTTTCGAGGCGGAACTGGCCGCCGGACACGCCCTGCTGGGGCCTCACCGGGACGAGTTGGAGATCTGCGTGGGCGGGCGCGACGCGGGCTCCTTCGGAAGCGCCGGACAGCAGCGAAGTGCTTTATTAATCCTTGATTTAGCGCAAGTCGACGTGTATTATGAAGCGTACGAAGAATACCCCGTACTACTCGTCGACGACATCGATGCCGAGCTTGACCGCGGTCGGATCGATCGGCTGCTGAAACATCTCGAAGGAAAGGCACAGACCTTCATTTCGACGTCGAAGGACACCATCGCGCATGCGTACAGCGACCGCGCCGAAGTCTTCTGGGTGGAGGCCGGGTGCGTCGCGCGCGAGCCGGGGGTGTCGGCTGATGCCGTGGTTCAGGAACCCGAGGCAGTCAGGCTTTCAGAGGAGAATGGTTGAACGATAATGAGCGCGAGAACACACAACGGCGGTAACGACGGTAGCGATTACGGCGCACATTCGATTACGGTCCTGAACGACAGCGAGCACGTGCGCAAACGCCCCGCTATGTACATCGGGTCGACGGGGGAGCTCGGCCTCCATCACCTCGTCTACGAGGTCGTGGACAATTCGATCGACGAGGCGATGGGAGGGTACTGCGACCAGGTGGACGTCACGATCCACATGGACAACTCGGTGACCGTGGTAGACAACGGGCGGGGCATCCCGACGGACATCCACCCGGAGGTCGGCCGCTCGGCGGCCGAGGTCGCCCTGACGATGCTGAAGGCGGGCGGCAAGTTCGACACGAACTCGTACAAGGTCTCGGGCGGACTGCACGGCGTCGGCGTCTCGGTGGTGAACTTCCTCTCGGAGTGGCTCCGGCTCGAGGTCTGGCAGCACGGCAAGGTCTTCGAGCAGGAGTTCCGGAGGGGCGTGCCGCTCGCGCCGCTCGCTCAGACGGGAAAGACGAAGAAACGCGGAACGAAGATCACGTTCCTGCCCGACGCGGAGATCTTCACGACGACGGAGTTCAGCTTCGAGACGCTCTCACAGCGGCTGCGCGAGCAGTCGTTCCTGAACAAGGGCGTGACGATCAAGATCGTCGACGAGCGAAACGACAAGTCGCACGAGTTCCTCTACAAGGGCGGGATCGCGGAGTTCGTCACCTACCTGAACAAGAACAAGAGCGTCCTGCACCAGAAGCCGATCTATTTCGAGAAGCAGCAGGGGAGCACGACGGTCGAGGTGGCGCTCCAGTACAACGACGGGTACGACGACAAGGTCTTCACCTTCGCGAACAACATCAACACGATCGAGGGCGGCACGCACCTGTCGGGCTTCCGCGCGGCGTTGACGACTTCGATCAACAACTACGGGCAGAAGGAAGGGCTCTTCAAGCAGCTCAAGTCGGGCCTGTCGGGCGACGACGTCCGCGAGGGGCTCGTGGCGGTGATCTCGGTCAAGATCCCGCAGCCGCAGTTCGAGGGGCAGACGAAGACGAAGCTCAATTCGGACGTGAAGGGGCTCGTCCAGACGTTCACGAACGAGGCGATCGGGCAGTTCTTCGAGGAGAACCCTGTGATCGCCAAGAAGATCATCGGCAAGGCGATCGACGCGGCGCGGGCCCGCGAGGCCGCGCGCAAGGCGCGCGACCTGACGCGGCGCAAGGGCGCGCTCGACTCGGGCGGGCTGCCGGGCAAGCTCGCGGACTGCTCCGAGTCGGACCCGTCGATGTGCGAGCTCTACGTGGTCGAGGGCGACTCGGCCGGCGGCTCGGCCAAGCAGGGGCGCGACCGGCGCTTCCAGGCGATCCTGCCGCTCAAGGGCAAGATCCTGAACGTCGAGAAGGCCCGCTACGACAAGATGCTCAGCCACGGCGAGATCCGCGCGCTGATCACGGCGCTCGGGACGGGCATCGGCAAGGACGACTTCGACGTCAACAAGCTCCGCTACCACCGCATCATTCTGATGGCGGACGCCGACGTCGACGGGGCGCACATCAGGACGCTGCTGCTGACGTTCTTCTACCGCCAGATGCCGGAGCTGATCGAGCGCGGGCACATCTACATCGCGCAGCCGCCGCTCTTCAAAGTGAAGAAGGGAAGGACCGAGCGGTACGTGCGGGACGAGCGCGAGATGACGCGCTTCCTGATGAAGAAGGCGACCGAGGAGGTCGCGATCACGATCGAGCCGACGGGGAAGAGGATCGAGGGGCGCGAGCTGACGAAGACGCTCGAGAAACTCTCCGAGCTGACCGCCTATCGGGCCAAGCTCGTCCGGAGGCTCCACGACGAGCGGCTCGTCGACACGCTCGTCGACGCCGTGAGCAAGGTCGAGGCCGTCTTCACGCGCGGCATCAAATTCAACAAGCTCTTCGAGAGCGAGTCGCTCCTCGGCGGCGTGGAGAAGATACTGCGCAAGGCGAAGTTCGACGTGCAGCTCATGCCGGACGAAGAGCACACCGGCAAGTTCGAGATCGAGGTCCAGCGAACCGCGGGCAACGGGAAGGTGATGATCGACTGGGACCTCGCGACGCACGTCGAGTTCCAGAAGGCGATCGAGCTCTACCGCGACATCCCCGAGCTCCACGAGGGGCCGTTCCACATCGGCGAGGGGCCGGGCGCGATCGCGCTCACGTCTCGCTCGGCGCTGCTCGATCACGTGCTCGGCGCGGCCAAGAAGGACCTGCACATCCAGCGCTACAAGGGGCTGGGCGAGATGAACCCCGAGCAGCTATGGGAGACGACGATGGATCCCGAGAAGCGGGTCTTCCTGCAGGTGCGCGTCGACGACGGGGTCGAGACGGACGAAATCTTCACGATCCTGATGGGCGACAAGGTCGAGCCGCGGCGCCGGTTCATCGAAGACAACGCGCTCGAGGTCAAGAACCTCGACATCTGAGGCGCGAGAAGGTCGCGCCGCGCGTCGAGCAAGAGGAGCCGTGACCGAAGGGAGCGTACACGCTCCCTTCGGTCACGGCTCCTCTTGCTCGACGCGCGCGGCGTAGGGAGAGCACGGTGGAGCGATCGATCTGCTTCACCTGGCCACACGTCGGCCTCGGCACGTTCACCGATGCCACGGTTGCCGGCGACTGCCGAAGAATCGGCCCCGGCGGCTCAGATCTTTCATTCGTTCGCACCTTTACCGAAAGGTCGCGTTCGAATCGGCCGTGATGCGAGACTGAGTTGTCAATTCTCTTACCGGGCTGTCAACGACGTTGACAGTCGCCTATGTCGTTCTTATCAAAAGAATTCACCGAATTGTCGCCTTGTGGCCTGGAAAACCGATGTAAAGCTGGTTGTCGAACCTCGAAGAGGTAATTCGTGGCCACCTCGTCGATAAGTCTTTCAATCAGTGTATTTACGCGTAACTCGCCAGCTGCGGCCCCGCGTTTGCAGTAGTCAATCTTTCAAGCCCACGTTACACGATTGCAAAACAAACGAATAGAACGTTCCAGTAGCTCGAAGGAGACGACGATGAGGAAGACTGCTCTGCTCGCTCTGCTCGCTCTGCTCACCGCCACGGTGTTCGGACCCGTGACGCGAACCGAAGCGAAGGACGATCCCACCGAAGGCAGCACGGGAACGCTTTCCGTCTCGCACGACAACCTCTGGGAGAACCTCTCGATGAAGGCCGTTGAAGGGGACGCTCCGAAGGTCAAGGTACGGCGCGGTTTCTTCAGCGTGGCATTCCTGAACGAGCGTGCGATGTCGGGTCTGCTGGCCACGGCGCCGGACGAACTCGGCGACCTGGCGAAGAGCCACGACGTGCGGATGACGCTCCCGATGCCCGACGGCACCTTCCAGGAGTTCCGGATCTGGGAGTCGTCGATCATGGAGCGCGCCCTCGCGGACGAGTTCCCGACCATCAAGACCTACGTCGGTCAGGGCGTCGAGGACCCGACGGCCACCCTTCGCTTCGACCTGACGCCCCTCGGCTTCCACGCCCAGGTGATCGCGGCCGGTCGCACCGTCTACGTCGATCCCTACACCAAGGGCGACACGGCTCGCTATATCAGCTACGACAAGAAGGGGCTCAAGCTCGGCGACAGGCGCTTCCGGTGCCTCGTCGAGGACGCGATCGCCGAGATCGACCCGCAGCTCGACAAGCAGGAAGCGGGAGTCGCGTCGGTTTTCAACAACGGCGGGACGCTGAGGACCTACCGGCTCGCGAACGCGTGCACGGGCGAGTACGCGACCGCCGTGTGCAACCACAACGGCGTCTCGGTGACGGTCGCCAACACGATGTCGCAGATCACGACGACGATCAACCGTGTCGTCGGCGTCTACGAGCGCGAGCTCTCGATCCGCCTCGTCCTGGTCGCGAACAACTCGTCGATCGTCTACACGAACGCGTCGACCGACCCGTACAGCAACACGAACCCCAGTTCGCTGCTCTCGCAGAACACCACGACCTGCAACTCGGTGATCGGCTCGGCCAACTTCGACATCGGCCACGTCTTCAGCACGGGCGGCGGCGGCCTCGCTGGCCTCGGCGTCGTCTGCGGCTCGCGCAAGGCCGAGGGCGAGACGGGCTCGAGCGCGCCCTACGGCGACGGCTTCGACATCGACTACGTGGCGCACGAGATGGGCCACCAGTTCGGCGGCAACCACACCTTCATCGGAACTCAGGGAAGCTGCTCCGGCAACGGCAACGCGTCGACCGCGTACGAGCGGGGCAGCGGCTCGACGATTCAGGCCTACGCGGGGATCTGCGGGACGCAGGACCTGCAGCCGCACAGCGACGACTACTTCCACTCGATCAGCCTCAACGAGATGTCGAACTACATGACGGGCGGCGGCGCGTGCTCGGTCAACACGAGCACGGGCAACTCCACCCCGGTGCTCCCCGCGCTCGCGAGCTACACGGGCGTACCGGTGAGCACGACCTTCACGCTCACGGCCCCGCTCGCGACCGACGCGAACGGCGACACGCTGACCTACTGCTGGGAGGATTGGCAGACGGGAAGCTCCGCCCTCTTCCGTCCTAAGGCGCCCTCGACGAGCCGCTCGCGCACGTTCTCCAACGTCGCGAATCCCACCTCCGGCAACCTCGCGTGGGAGGTGCTCCCGACGAGCGCCACGACCAAGACTTTCCGCTGCACGGTGCGCGACAACCGCGCCGGCGGCGGCGCCTACACGAGCGCGACGATGACGGTCGCCTTCGTCGCGGGGGCCTTCTCGGTCACGGCCCCGAACACGGCGGTGTCGTGGGCCGGCAATTCGACGCAGACTGTCACCTGGACCAAGGGCGGGAGCACGGCGGCGAACGTCGCGATCTCGCTCTCGACCGACGGCGGCGCGAACTGGACGACGGTCGTCGCGAGCACGCCGAACGACGGCACCGAGTCGATCACGGTCCCGAACACGCCGAGCACCACCTGCCGCGTCCGGGTCGCGCCGACCGACAACGTCTACTTCGACGACTCGAACGTCAACTTCACGATCACCGACGGCGGGACGCCGACGCCGGACTTCTCGCTCTCGGCCGCGCCGTCGAGCGTCACGATCGCGCAGGGATCGTCGGGCACCTCCGTCGTCACGTCGACCCCTGTAAACGGATTCAGCTCGTCCGTGGCGCTGTCGGCCTCGGGGCTCCCGTCGGGCGCGAGCGCGAGCTTCAGCCCCGCGTCGATCGCGAGCGGCTCCGGCAACTCGACGATGACGATCAACGTCGCCTCCTCGACCGTCGCCGGGACCTACACGGTGACCGTGACCGGAACGAGCGGAGCGCTCACGCGCACGACAAACGTGTCGCTCACGGTGAGCACGGTCGTCAGCCCTGACTTCGCGCTGTCGGCCTCGCCGGGCTCGGTGTCCGTCGCACAGGGCGCGTCCGGAACGTCCACGATCACGAGCAGCATCAGCGGCGGATTCAACTCGTCCGTGGCGCTCTCCGCCTCGGGCGTTCCGTCGGGCGCGTCGGCCTCCTTCAGCCCGACGTCGATCGCGGCGCCCGGATCGGGCAGCTCCACGCTGACGATCAACGCCGGCACGGCGGCGGCTGGTACCTACACGGTCACGGTCACGGGCACGGGCGGAAGCCTCACGCGGACCACGACCGTTTCGCTGACGATCACGACGGTGAGCGGCAACACGATCGCGTGCGGCGAGTCCAAGTCGGGCACGCTCGCGACCAGTGATCCGCGGTCGACCGTGCGCGGCTCGACGTACTACGCCGACACGTACACGTTCACCCCGGCCTCGAGCGGCACGGCGACGATCAACCTCGGCTCGACGGCCTTCGACACGTACCTGATCGTGAAAGCCAGCGCGACGGCCACGACCGCCATCGCGCAGGACGACGACGCGGGCCCGAATACCGACTCGCTCCTCACGCTGAGCGTCACGGGCGGCGTGACGTACTACATCGAGGCCACGAGCTACGGGACGAACGTGACAGGCGCCTACACGCTCTCGGTCGCGTGCAGCGCGCCTCCGACCGATCTCGTCACGAACGGCGGGTTCGAATCGGGCACGACGGGCTGGACCTTCGCCACCAACTCGTCGGTGACCGCCGGTTCGGCGCAGTCCGGGTCGAACAAGGCCCAGCAGCTCGGCATCGGCTCGACCGCCTCGACGAACTTCTACCAGGCGATCTCGGGCTTCAACGGCGCGACCAAGACCCTGCGGTTCTACCTCAGGATGACGTCGGCCGAGGGCACGGGCACCGCGTACGATTTCCTCTACGTCCGATTGAAGAACACGTCGGGCACGACGGTGTCGACGATCGCGACGTACTCGAACCAGAACAAGACCACGTACGCGAACTGGACGCTGGTGACGCTCACGGTCCCTGCGACCGCACTCGCGAACTATCGAATCTCGTTCGACGCGACCGAAGATAGCTCGCTCGCGACGACCTTCTTCGTCGACGGCGTGTCGATCCAGTAGTTGAAAGTCGGTAGTCGGTGACACCTCTCACCTACCTCAGCAGCGCATCCTCGTTGAGGATCGCACGGCGCGGCGGGCGATCGAGCAGACGATCGAGAGCGGTTGTCTCTATAGCGGATTGCGGGTCAGTAGACGGGCGCTTGAACAGTACCGGGAGCGATAGCGACCGGCTCTACCGCGAGCTGTAGAGCCGGTCGCTATCGCTCCCGGTACTGTTCATCCTGTATACCGACGCCCCACTTGCTCTAACTCGCCGACTCGGTCGACGACAGTGCGTCCAGAATTTCCCTGAGGCGCTGGCTGAGGACGCTGAACTGCGGTTCGAGGTGAAAGCACCCGTGCTTCCCGGGTACCGGGACGACACGGACGCTCGTGGCGAAATGTGCCCAGAGGTGGCGCCGATCAGCCCTCTTTTTCTTCGTCCACTTGTCACACGAGAAGTAAATGAGCTCGCCTCGGAACTGGCGGTCCAAGACGTAGGCTTTCCTCGCGAGAAAGTGGGTTCGTTTCACGCGGGAGCTCGCGGCCTGGATCTCGCTCGATTTGCCACCCTGCTCCAGACTCGGACGCGCGTCGTCGGAGTCGGTTTGGGCGTCCAGAAGGCATTTCGCGGGATAGGTATCGACGAGACCAAGAAATTCGACCTCGTCGCCGGCGGACTGCAGTTGTAACGCCATTTCGTAGACGACGAGGCCGCCAAAGCTCGTGCCGATCAATCGGTATGGTCCGTTCGGCTGGATCGTCTTGATGCGCTCGATGTAGTGGGCGGCGAATTGCGGGACCGTGGTCAAACCGACGGATTCCCAATTCATGCCTGGTGGCTGCAAGCCGTAGAAGGGCTGATCTTCCCCCAACGCACGGCCGACGAGGACGATCCGCAACACGTAACCGCCTCGCCCACAAACGGCGAAGATCGGGCGTCTGCTTCCCGTCGTCCGGATCCCGACGACGTCGGGCGTCCCCGGCGGTTCGTGTCGCAGGCGCTGTGCCAGTCGCCGAATCGATCTCTCCTCCATCAGATACTGCATGGGGATCGTCAGGCGGAGATCCTTCTCGACCATCGCGATCATGCGTATGGCCGACAGGGAATCGCCTCCGCAGAGGAAGAAATCGTCGTCGACGCTCAGGTTATTGCGACCGAGCGCACGCTGCCACGATTCCATCAGGGACCGCTCCAGCGGCAACATCGAATCGGGGCCTCGGCGCACCCACCGCCGAGCCCTGTCCAGCGCCCGCTCGAGCAATCGCCTCGGCTCGGGAGCCGACGCCTTCGTCAGGCCGAAGTAGCTCGCCGCGCCTCGACGTTGTGGCTTTCCCGATTCCGCGGTCGGTAGCTTCTCCGTGAGCAGGATTCGATGCGGAATCTTCGACGGGGAGAGATGTTCCGAGAGATGCCGCTGTAACTCCCTTTGCGTCACGGTCATTCCGGCCCGTGGCACCACGGCGGCGGCTACGTCGGAATGCAGGGTGGGGTGTGGAACCGCGAACGTGAGCGCTCGTTCGACCGCGGGATGCGCGAGCAGAGCCGCATCGACCTCCTGTGGCGAGATCTTCTCGCCCCCACGGTTTATAACGTCGTCGAGACGTCCCCGCAGCCGGAGATAGCCGTCCGCGTCGAGTTCCGCGAGGTCGCCCGTATGGAACCAACCGTCGCGAAACTTCTCCCGGGTCCTCTCCGGATCGCCGTCGTAACCCGAGACGACGGAGAGACCGCGTACCAGCAGTTCTCCCACGTGACCCGGCGCGAGCACGCGACCTTGTTCGTCCACGACGGCAATGTCGTCGTCGGGTGTGGTCCCTACCGTGCCGGGCTTCCTGCTCCAATTCGGTGGATTCGACGTAATCGTGCCCGCTTCCGAGGCACTCAACGACTCGATCAGCGGGATTCCCAGACGGCGCTCCAGTTCCTCGAGAGCGCCGACGGGTAGCGCCGCGGACCCGGATCGCGCGAAGCGAAGTGTGTGTTCGGCTTTACGGTGCTCGAGCCAGGTGAGGACGTTCAGATGGTGGGTCGCTCCCGCCGTGTACCAGGTCGGTTTCAGCAACCGCAGGCAAGCGAAGAAAGTCTCCTCGTCGACCGACCGTGGGTTGACGACGCTCCCGCCCGCCATGAGGGGTCCCATTAACCCGGAATGGATCCCGTGCACATAGTAGTGCGGCATCAGGCTCAAACAGCGATCGGACGGCCGCAAGTCGAAGAGGCGTCGTGTCTTGTCGGCACGCGCGACGATCTGTGCATGGGTGATGGGGACGAGCTTTGCGCGTGCCGTGCTGCCGGAAGTGCGCATGATGAGCGCGACGTCAGTGGGATCAGGGCCGTGCCATGCCCCGCGTCGCGACTCGTCTGCCGGCTCCGGGCGGAGGTCGAGAGTCTGAATCTCCAGGATTCGAGCCACCTTCTCTGCCACGGTCTCCTGATCCGTCGGGACGACGAGCGCCTTCGCCCGCGTCTCCTTCAGTGCGGCCGCGACTTCAGGTGCGGGGAGAGCCGGGTTCAACGGGACACATACCGCGAAGCAGGCTACCGATAACGCGGCGACGGCGGTTTCGGGTCCCAGAGGTGACAGGAGCGCCACTCGGTCTCCCGGGGCGACGCCTGCCCGTTCGAGTTGACCGCGATTCGCCTCAACCCGGCGCACGAGATCGTCGAAGCTGATCGCCTCCTGATCGGGGGCCAGAATCGCGGCCGCTTCGGGCTGCTCCGTCGCCCATCGAGCGAGCACGCTGAAGAGGGTAGGACCATTCATAAGGCAGGGTCAGGACTCGTTCGACTGGCTGATGACTTCCTGCTTCCGACCGACGAGCTTGGGGTCGTATGCCTCGAAGAGCCCGGGGACCTCCAGATGGCCCGGCGACTTGTGGCTGAAGGCATAGGCCCCCGTCACCGGCGAGAGGGGGCCCACTTCGATACCACTCTCGGCCGCCACCGCCTGTGAAATCGCCGGGAGCCGCGCGAGATCGATGCCCGTACGGATCCCCTCGAGCTCCAGACAGAGTGCGATCTGTTCGAGGGCGCAATTGCCCGCGCGGTCGCCGAGCCCGTTGACCGTGACGTCGACGCCGGCCGCTCCCGCCCGCACCGCAGCGAGTGTGTTGGCAGTGGCCATACCGAGGTCGTTGTGCCCGTGGAAAAAGAGCGGTATCTGGATCTGGCGGACCAGGCCATCGACGAGCTCGAAGACTCGGAAGGGATCCGCGCTCCCGTTCGTGTCATAGACGATGATCCTCGCGGCGCGCTCTTCCACGGCCGTCGCGACCAACTCGCTCAGCATGCCGGGGTCTACCTGCGTGGCGTTGGGGAAGCCGACGCCGAACGTCTCGAAGCTCTGTGCGACGATCCGCGCGGCGGCGACGAGCGCCTCCTTCTTGGCGCCGAACTCGTACGGCTTGCGTAACGGCGAAGCGGACACCAGGACGTCGACATGGTCCAGACACGCGGCCGTCAGGCGGGCCTGCTCGTCGAGATTCGGGCTGGTCGCGTAGAGGAGCCCGGTGCTTCGTGAGCTCAGCCTCAGCGCGCGAATCTCGCGAGCGATCGGAACGTCGGCGGCGACCCGACCGGGAGCGAGGATCTCGAGCTCGGCGACGCCCGACTCCGCGAGGAGTGTCGCGAGCCGCAGCCGTTGCTCCAGGGAGAAGGCCACGTTCGGGACGTCGAGCCCTTCTCGCAGCGTCGAGTCCCTCATCACCACGTTTCGGTCAGCCACGGGGAGCCCTCTCCAAATCGAGTGTGTCCACGTCGTCACAGGTGTCCACCTGTGCTTCCGCCGTGGCGAGTCCGTCGGCCGGTCTGGTCCCGCCTGAAAAGCTGCACAACACCCGTGAACCGGCGTCGAACTGGCCGAGGTCGATCTGCTTGACGAGACCCGCGAGGGCGACGACCCCGGCCGGCTCGGTAAGTTCGCCGTTCCGTCGCCCGAGTTTGAGTCCGCAGTCGGCGAGCCGATCGACGATCGAAGCCCCGTCGAACTCCCGCGCGAGAAAGTGCGAGAACTCGCCGGCGCTGATGGTCGTGAGATCGCCGCCCGTCGACACGAGGATATTCTCGAGGGAGTCGTAGGTGCCGTGGGTCTGAGGGTCCCGATCGTACATCGTCTTGATGAGGAGCTCGGTGTCCGGTGCGGCCTGAGGGACGGCCTCGCCGCGTGCCCGACGCCAGGCGGTGAACATCGGGCAGTTGGACTCCTGCTGCACGCCGAGGAAGCGAGGAAGGCGAGGCAACGTGTCGGCATGCGAGGCCAGAACCCGATAGATCCCGATGGGCCCGAACGCGGCGCTGATCGCCTGAGCCAGGCCGTCGAAGGGCAGCAAGCCGAGTTGGAGCTCCGCGAGAAAGTACCCGCGGAAGGTCGAGGCCTCCAACCGCCAATCGATCCTGGGCACCAGCGGAAGCCCGTGTCTCTCGGCGAATCGTCGGGCCGTCTGCTTGACGTGATGGCGGTCCTTGACGGCGACCAGGTGAGCGCGCTCGTCGGCGAAGACGTCGCTAGCGAGCGAAGCCATGTTCGCCTGCGGCACGAAGCAGAACGTCTCGATGCCCACGCGGCGGCAGTAACTCGTCAGCGCCGTGCCGGTGTTGCCGCCCGACTCGATGACCACCTTCTCGAGGCCGTGTTTCAGACAGTACGCGGCTGTCGTCGAGCCGTCGAGCGCCTTGAAGCTGTGAGTGTGCATCAAGGACGTCTCGTCCAATATGTGGATCTCGACGTCGCGATACGTGACGAGGCGGAAGGTCCGGACGCCTTCCCGAATGTGCGTCCGCGTCAAGTATTCGGCGCCGATGGAGGCTCCGGCTCCGATGTATCGCAGCACGAGGCTCTCGGCCGCAGGAACGTCCCGATCCACGACGGCTTCCAAACGCGGGCCACGTTCGGCCACATTGAGTCCCTGCTTATTCATCCCCGGCGCGTCACACGCTCTCTTTCCCGTATGTGTTTCGGAAGATCGTGAGCGACTTTAAGGGCTTCGAGGGAGGACGCTCGTCGGGATAGCCCAGAGGAATGATCGTTATCGGGTCGACGTCGTCCGGGATTCCGAGTAGGCTCCGGATCTCCTGAGAGAGGCCCGGCTCGCCGGCATAGTAGGCCGACAAGTACACCGAGCCGAGGCCCCGACTGTGCGCGGCCAGCATCAGGTACGCCGTAGCCAGGACCCCGTTTTCGACACCCCGCTCATGAGAGCTCTCACGGCGGACGCACACCACGACTGCCAGCGGTGCGCTGTCGAACATCGTCGCTTTGAAATCCCGTTTGGTCGGCGGACAGTAGCGATCTTTGACCGCGCCCAGTTCGGCGAGGAGCGTCTGGTCCTGGACGACGACGAATTCCCACGGCTGTCCGTTCAGGGAGGAGGGAGCGTGCCGCACCAAATCCAAAAGTTCTTGCACGACCGCATCCGGAACCGGATCGGGGCGATAACGCCGGATACTCCGGCGTCCCACCATGGCCTCTTCAATTTTCATAAGTAGCTTCGCGGTCTGTAGGGAGGCCCATCGTAGCTTCGGCGCAATCGCGAATCAAGGTGGACACCGTCGCTATCGCGCGACGAGATCAAATAGCAGGCTCGGACCCCCCGGCGGCGAGCGGGTCGTACCGCGTGGCCTCGAACGCCGCTATGTCGGCCTCGTGTTCGAGGCTCAGGGCGACGTCGTCGAGGCCACGCAGCAGGCGGTCCTTGGTCACGGAGTCGATCTCGAAACGGAAGACCTCTTCGTCCGGGGTGTGCAAAATCAGGGTCTGGGACTCGAGCTCCACAGTGGCCTCGAGCCCGTCGTGTGTCGCGACCGCCTCGAAGATCCGATCGATCTCCGTCGCACGAAGATCCACGGTGAGGAGGCCGCTCACCGTCGCGTTGCTTCGAAAGAAGTCGGAGAACGCCGGGACGCGCTCTCCCGCGACTTCCGCGAGGGACCCGACGACCACTCGATAGCCGTTTTCGAGGATGGCCCAGGCCGCCTGCTGACGCCCCGACCCACAACCGAAATTGTGTCTCACCACCAGAATGGAAGCGTTCTCGAACCGCGGTCGATTCAGCTCGAAGTTCGGATCGGGGAGTCCGTCCGGTCCGTACCTCCACTCGTGGAAGAGACTCAAGGCGAACCCCGTCCGCCTGATCAACTTGAGAAACTGTTTCGGCACGATCTGTTCGGTGTTCACGCTGTGCCGGTCCAGGGTCGCGATGATCCCTCGATGCTGAGAAAAAGCTTCCACGGCTCACACCCATTCTCGAATGTCGACGAAACGCCCTTCGACCGCGGCCGCGGCCGCCATCACGGGACTTACCAGATGCGTTCGTCCCCGAGGGCCTTGCCGCCCCTCGAAGTTTCGGTTCGACGTGGCGGCACAGCGCTGACCCGGCCCGACTCGATCCGGATTCATCCCGAGGCACATGCTGCAGCCCGCGAGTCGCCATTCCGCTCCGGCTTCCTCGAAGATACGGTCCAGGCCCTCGGCCTCGGCTCGAGATCGCACCCGCTGGGACCCCGGGACCACGAGCATCTTCACCCCGGGGGCGACCTTCCGTCCGTCGAGCACGGCCGCGGCCTCGCGGAGGTCTTCCAGTCGCCCGTTGGTGCAGCTTCCGACGAACACCATGTCGACGGCGATGTCCGTGATCCTCGTCCCCGGTTCCAACCCCATGTACGCCAGGGCTCGCTCGACGTCCGCGCGGCTGTGTCCGTGAACGTCCTCGGGGGACGGGACCACCGCCGTCACGTCGACCACCATATCCGGGCTCGTCCCCCACGTTACCTGGGGCGCGATCGTCCCCGCGTCCAGGGTAAGCGTGCGATCGAACACCGCGTCCGGATCGCCGGGCAGCGTCCGCCAGTACCGAAGTGCTCTCTCGAGCGCGCTCCCTTTCGGAGCGAAGGGCCGGTCCCCGCTCGCGATGTATTCGTACGTCGTGTCGTCGGGGGCGATCATGCCGACGCGCGCGCCCGCCTCGATGCTCATGTTGCAGAGCGTCATGCGAGCCTCCATCGAGAGCCCTCGGACGGCCGCTCCGCCGTATTCGATAGCCGTTCCGGTCGCTCCCGAGGAGCCGATCGTCCCGATCAACTTCAAGATCATGTCCTTGGACGTCGTCCCGGGTCGAAGGCGGCCGTGGTAGACCACCTCGAAGGTTCGAGGCCGAGTCTTCCGCAGGGTCTGCGTGGCGAGGACATGTTCGACCTCGGAGATGCCGATTCCGAACGGGAGGGCGCCGAACGCTCCGTGAGTGGTCGTATGGGAATCGCCGCAAGCGACGGTCAACCCGGGAAGCGTGATCCCGAGCTCGGGGCCGATGACATGCCCGATCCCCTGTCGGTCGCTGTCCAACCCGTAGAGCGGAATGCCGAACTCCGCGCAGTTGGATTGCAGAGCCTCGACCTGCGCTCTCGACACGGGATCCTGGATCGCGAACCGTTCCGCGGTCGTGGGAATGTTGTGGTCGATGGTGGCGAAAGTCAGGTCGGGACGTCTGACCCTCCGCCCCGCGGCGCGGACGGCCTCGAACGCCTGGGGACTCGTCACGTCGTGCACGATGTGACGATCGATGTAGATCAAGCTCGCGCCGTTCGACGCCGTCGTCACCACGTGTCGATCCCAGACCTTTTCGAAGAGGGTCTTAGAGGTCATGTTCGGTACCCGCCTGGAGTCGAATGTCAGGCGCGTTGCAGTCGTCGACGCTCGACGCCGAAGTTGCGAACGCACGCGGTGATTCGCTCTACGTCCTGGTCGGACAACGATTGGTGCATCGGCAGACAGAGCGTCGACGCGGCCGCGGCCTCCGCGTTTCGTAATCGCGTGCTCTGGCCGTAGATCCCGATCCGGTGCAAGGGTTGATATCGAAAGCTGGAGACGATGTTCTGGCTTCGGAGGTAGTTGGCGAGCGGGTCACGCAGTCCCTCCCCGACCTGGATCCAATAGAAGTAGTACGAAGATTGCACGTGGGTAGGAAGTGGCGGCGGAACCTCCAGCCAGTCCAGATCGCCGAACGCTTCGTCGTATTGTCGGTGGATTTGCTGCCGGCGACGGACGAAGCCGGGCAATTTCTTCAATTGCTCGATTCCGATGGCGGACGAAATGTCGTTCATGCTCGCGCGGCGTCCGAACGTGCAAACGTCGAATTCCCACCAATTGGTCGCGTCGCGATTACTGAAATCGTTGCGCCGAGTCAGGCCGAGGTGCAGGCGTTTTCCGAGCCGCTCGCTCATTTCCTCGGAATTGCAATAAATCATTCCGCCGTCGCCGGTGACCAGAATCTTCTTCGCGTCGAACGACCAGAGGCCGATGCTTCCGAACGTCCCGCAGGCTTTTCCCCGGTACCGTCCCGCGACGCTCGCAGCGCTGTCCTCGATCAGGTCGATTCCGCGCCGGGCGACCACGTCGCACACTTCGTCCATGTCACAGGGGAAACCGCCGTAATGCAGCAAGAGTACGGCTCTCGTGTCGGAGGTGATCTTTTCGTCGATCGTCGCCGCGGTCGGATTGAGCGTGCGGTAGTCGACGTCGCAAAAGACGGGTCGAGCGCCGCTCGCCGCGATGGCATTCGCCGCTCCGACGAAGCTTATCGTCGGCAATACCACCTCGTCTCCGGGGCCGAGGCCGAGTAACTCGACGGCCTGGAAGAGGCCTTCCGTGCAACTATTGACGGTTCGCATCGAGGCTCGATCGGCGCCCAGGTACTCGGCGAAGCCGGCTACGAATCGTTCGGTGACGCTTCCCCTACCTACGCTGTTGGATTCGAAGACGAGTCGCACTGCATCGAGTTCTTCGGCACCCAGGCTCGGTTGAAAAAGGTTCAAAATTTCATCGTCTGTCTTCATGGTGCTCAGCCGCGGGAAGGATGTCGACGCAAGCGAACGGAGCTTCGGCGGCGTGCGCGTACGGCCGCATCACCCGCCACGGCAGTCGGCGACTTCGAGACGGCCGCGTCGGAGCGCGAGCAAATCGTGTCGGACGACTCGATCACGGCGATTGTCGAGAACGGATGATGAATGGCATTCTGATCCGGCACTACGGGGACAACGTCGCCCTATTCAATCGAACTGCGAGTCAAGATTCGGGGCATGCGGGCTCATCTTCGCGCATGGCGTAGACCACCGCGCGATCGGGTTACTTCGTAGCACGTGCTTGTACAGGAAAACGGACTCACATGTCGAGATAGGGAGCGTCGGTCCGACGCGCGTGTCGTCCGTCGATCGAGAACACCGAATGAAAAAGAAGGTCAGGGTCGGGATACTGGCGAACGAGCTGTTTTCTAAAGACGTCGGGCGAATGGGGGGATTCGGCTGGGCCATGCGCCAGGTCTCCGAGTGCTTCTCTAACGCCCAGGACCTCGGATTCGAAGCCGTCCTGCTCATGGGGGAACGTGCGCGAAGCGCCGAGTTCCCGCGGACGCTTCACAACTCCCCTGTGTTTTGGCGGGCCCATTCCAACTGGACGTGGCTCCGGCAACTGCGGGCCGCACGCATCGACGTCCTGCTCTCGATCGACTACCGGCCCAATTACCGCTACTTCTACGGCCTGCTTCCCACTACGCCCGTCATCCTGTGGGTGCGCGATCCATGGGACGACAAAGACCGGGAGGTCATCAAGACCCTGAGAGTGCCGGGACAAGAAGGCGTTCCGCCCCAGGGGGTGCGCCCGCCGAACACCAGGAGCTTACGCCGGATGCTGACGCTGTCGCGCGTCACGGGACGCCCGTTCCTCTTCGCCGTGACGACGCCGGCTCTTGCCACGAAAGTCTCGAATACGTACGGTGTGTCGGACGTGAACGTCTCCGTTCTCCCGAACATCATGGTTCCTCATGCGGGGTCGGTCCGAAAGGCCAGTCGACCCGTCGTCGCTTACCTCGCGAGGCTCGATCCCGTGAAGCGCCCATGGCTTCTGACCTCGCTCGCCGAACGAATGCCCGACGTCGAATTCGTCGTGATGGGACAGAACCACTTTACGGGTCCCGGATCCTGGCAGCCTACGTCGATTCCGCCGAACATGCGCATGGTGGGTCATGCGGACGAAGCGGCCAAGCGGGCGGAGCTCGAATCCGCATGGGTCCTCGTAAATACGTCGATTCACGAAGGTCTGTCCGTCAGCTTCCTCGAGTCCCTGGCATTCGAGACCCCCGTCGTCAGCAGCGTGAATCCCGAGAACGTCGTCAGCCGCTTCGGGGAATGGGTCGGGCGTGAACCGGGAACGGGCGAGGGGAGTCTCGACGGATTTCAGAGCGCGCTTCGCGGGCTGATCACGGACGAGTCGCGTCGCCGTCGTCTGGGCGCGGAGGGTCGCGCATGGGTGGAAAAGACGCATTGCCGCTCGGAGTTCTTGCGCTCCTTTAACCGCCTCTGTGCGGACGCCGGAGTGCTTGGCGAGGAGGGGAAGTGATCTCGGGACAGGGAAGGCTCCCCAACTTCCTCATCATCGGCGCGCCGAAATCCGGGACGACATCGCTAGGCCGCTACTTGCGTCACCACCCGGACGTGTTCATGCCCGCGACGGAGGAGCCCAAGTATTTCGTGTACGGGGGAGTTCCTCCTCATTACGAGTCTCCGGACAACGGTGACTTGCTCGAGAGAGCCCGGTGGCGGTTCGACGATTACCTGGCGTTGTTCGCGGACTGGAAGCACCAGCGGGCGGGCGGCGAAAGGAGCGCGACGTACCTCTGGTCGCACACGGCACCGGGTGCCATCCGCGCCACGATCCCGGACGCGAGACTGGTCGCCATCCTTCGCAACCCCGCCGACCGGGCGTTTTCACACTTCGCGCATAACCTGCGCTCCCTGCGCGAGCCGTTGACGGACTTCAGGGCCGCCCTCGACGCGGAACCCGAACGCAGGAAGCAGAACTGGTCATACAACTACCTCTATCGCGACCGCGGACGATATGCGGAACAACTCGAACGATACTTCGCATTGTTTCCCAGTGAACAGCTACTTGTGGTTCTCTACGACGATCTGGTCGCCGACGCCGGCGAGGTCATGCGCAAGATCTGCCGTCACCTGGGGGTATCTGACGAGCACGGCCTGGACGTTGCCGAACGACACAACATTTCCGAAGGCGTTCCGACCAGCGGGCGGATGCACCGCTTACTCACCCAAGAAGGCTTTCTCAAGTCCGCGCTGCGCGCCGCGATTCCCGGCCCGCTCCAGAAGCACATATGGCGGGCTGTGTATCTTAGGAATCTCAAACCACTCCCGAAACTGGACCCTCGCCTTCGATCGGAGCTCGTCGAGGAGTTCACGGACGAAATCCGCGCGTTGGCGAAGCTGATCGACCGCGATCTTTCCGGCTGGCTGGTCCGATGAAAGACGAGTCCGACGTTGTACTGAAGACGGCCGCGATCTACCGCCACGACCTACTGCCGTACTCGGAGACGTTCATCCGAGCGCAGGCCGAGCAGCTTCAGAATTACCGGGCAGTCTACGCCGGACTTCGCAGGGTAGAGGGCCTCGAACTGCCTCAGGATCGCGTCTTCGTGATCGACGACGGGTCCCCGACCGGAAGCATCTCGAGGAGCCTTTTCCTCGCGTCGGGCAGGAGCCGATACCTCGTCGACGTGTTGCGCGAACGCCGCGCCCGGATCATCCATGCTCATTTCGAAGGCGGAGGCGTCGCGGCGATGGGGCTGGCCGCGACGCTCGACGTTCCACTTCTGGTGACCTGTCACGGCTTCGACGTGACGACGCGCGACGACATTCGTTGGCGGAATCCGTTGTCGCGGCGTGCCTACCAACACCGCCGCCGGCAGTTGCAACGCTCCGGGAGGCTTTTCCTCGCGGTGTCTGAGCACATCCGCCGGAAGATGACCGAACGGGGGTACCCCGCCGATCGCATCCGCACGCACTACATCGGGGTCGACGTGGACAGGCTGCGGCCCGACACGCGAATCGAGCGGCAGCGCGTCGTCTTGTTCGTCGGCCGCCTCGTCGAAAAGAAAGGCTGTGAGTATCTGATTCGCGCCATGGCGGACGTACAGCGGCACGTCCCGGGCACGCGACTCGTCGTCGTCGGCGAAGGGCCGCTCAAGAGTCGGCTCCAGCAGCTTTCCAACGACGTCGGGACGAGCGGGGAGTTCGTCGGCGTCCAGACTGCCGAGGCGGTCCGGCGATGGATGAACGAGGCGCGTGTGCTGTGCGTTCCGACGGTGGAGGCCTCCGACGGAGACATGGACGGGTGCAGCATGGTCTTTCCCGAGGCCCAGGCAATGGGGCTTCCCGTCGCGTCGTTCGCGAGCGGAGGAACACCGGAGGCAGTGCTTCACGGACGAACCGGGCTCCTGGCGAGGGAAAAAGACTGGCGTGAGCTGGGTTCTTCTATCGCAAAGCTGCTGCTTGAGACGGATATGTGGCGGAGATTTAGCGAAGCGGGTCGTCTTCATGCCGAGGAGCGGTTCGATCTGGGCCGCCAGACACGTCTTCTCGAGGGCATATACGACGAGGTCTACGCGGAGTCGTACTCAAAGTGATCGTTCCGACGCGCCAGTGGATCGGCGTGCTCCTTGTTGGGAGGACGGCATGGTCGCCTTGGATCGCGGCACTCGCACTCTCGCCCACGTCCAGAGTATCAAGCCGGCACTGAGCAGCACGACCGCCCTCAAACTGGCAAACGTCCCGTAGCCGTGCTTCCTGATCATCCGGCGGAGAATCGATAGCCTCTCCCGGCTTCGCAGGGCGCGAAAGCCGGACGCGTACTCCAAGGAGCGCACGCTGCTGCTGTGAACCATCAGTTTCCGGTAATAGTTCATCACGCCGGAAAATTCGAGGTGTTGGACTCGCATTTCGGGTACATAGCGGACGGCATCGCAGCCCTTCGCGAGCACCACTCGCTGGACGAACAACGCGTCGGACCCTCGGAGCTTCTCGGCGAAGAGTCCGAACTCCGCGAACAAGGACGACCGAACGGCCATGTTGTTCGTATACCCGTAGTACACGTCAGGATTCTTCGTGCTGAAGATGTACTCGTTCTTGGCGTTCTCGTACTCGGTCAAGACGACGGTGCCGAAGTCGCCGGCGGCCGGCACATAACTGCCGAGCAGTACCGGGCATGACCGGCTGTTCATCATGCCGGCGATGGTTTCCAGCCAAACCGTGTCGGGAATACAGTCCACATCGGTGAAGGCGATCACCTCGCCGCGCGCCATACGCAGTGCCGTATTACGCGCCGCATACGCCCCATGTCTGGTTTCGGAAACGAGCTTGATCGTCGGGTAACGTTCCACGATGCGCGCGGACGAGTCCGTGGAGTTGTTGTCCACCATGAAGATTTCGTACGCGCTCTTCGGGTAGGACTGGTTTAGCAAGGCCTCAGCACAGTCCGCGACGTAGGCTTCCATATTGTGGAAGGGGACGATGATCGAGATGAACGCGGCTTCGCCCGCATGATTGTTCGTGTTTTCCATGTTTTGATCAGGTAACGGCGGCGCGGCACGCCCGATCCCCACGCGTAACTTACAGCGGACCCCCTCCGGCCGTGAACCCCAGGGACCGAGTTGCCGGCGCAAGAGTACGCCTTCATCGACGACAACCTCAAGCACCCGCGCCGAAAGAGCGCGGCGCTCGCCCACGGCTTCGTCGGATGCGCGCTCGCCTGGGCACCACTAAAGAAACGTACATTCTCTCGCCTGACATGGCTCGATTTGTAGGACAATATGCTTCGATTCCACCGCCATTCCTCGCGACGGCGAGGTCGCGAAGGCAGGTCAGCCGTTACGTTGGCATGCGATCGTTCGACGCCTACAACCCGGACTTCCTCGACGAGACGCGCGAATCCGTCCTCGCGGTCGGGTTTCGGGACCGGCGGAATCCCGATAGCTATCTCGCCTTCGAGCGCGCCTACGCCCCGGCGATCGACGACGGACGGTATGCGGTAGGCGTGGTGTCCGTGGATCTCGGACTCGAAGGGCTCAATCTCGGGCTCGTTCCCGGAGCCGTCAGCTCGGCGAAGCTCTCCCGCGATAGGCTCGTCGTCGAGCTCGACGCGAGCCTCGCGGGGATTCCCCTCGACGACAGCCTGATCGAGATCAGATTCGAGATCGACGATTCGGAGTTCGAGCGACTTCGAACCGTGCTCGAGGTCCTCTTCGGTTAGGGGTTCCGACTACCGAAGGAACAGCTCTTGCCGCGTCGGACGGTCGATCCTATACCGAGGGTCGTGTGCGAGCTTCGCTCGCGTCGCCTGCGCGCCGAGCCACTCGCCGAGCTTCCCGAGCGCGAAGTCCCTGTCCGCGTTCGGCAGTTCCAGGATCTGCGATCCGTGGTTTCCGGCGAGCCCCGTCACGAAGAGGCGGTAGGAATCGTTGGCCGCGTTCACGGCGAAGGCGTTCGTCGACCACGGGTCGTTCGCGCCGTAGACGAAGAGCATGCGCTCGGCGCTGTTCGTCACGAACTGTTCGATCGTCGGCATCGCGCTCGCGTCGAACGCCTTGGGCACGCCGATAGGTGGAAAGACCTCGGGACTGTCCTGCCCCGGGTAGCGGAGCAGTCCTTCGAGACCCGCTTCGTTGACGGCGGGCCCGCCGAGTTGGGTGGCCGCCTGGAAGTAGTAGGGCTCGAAAGCCGTCAGCGTCCCGTCGCCGTAGCTCGGGACGCTGACGACGGCGTCCAGAAAGTCGTAGAGCTGTCGCGCGGAAGAGCCCGCTCCGGGGATCTCGTCGCAGAGGTCGGCGTCGTTGTATTGCCAGAAGACGAAGGGCATCTCGAGGACGGCGAACTCGAGCGCGCGGTCCTTGCCGAGGACGTCATAAGCATCGTCGTCCATGTAGCGCATGAGCTTGGCGCGTTTCTTGAGCGCCCGCTTCTGGAAGGCGACGAGCTTTTTCCGGCACTTCGACGAGCCGAGGCCGGCGACGAACGCGACGTACCGCGGGTCCTGCAGGCCCCGGCTGCTCGGGGCGACGTACGGAACCGTCGCGTCGACGTCGTCCGGATAGAAGTAGCGGAAATAGACGCTCGCCATACCGCCCTTGCTCACGCCGGTCGAGACCCACTTCGCCGTGTAGATCGTCTTGAACGCCTGGACGATCGCGTGATGATCCGCGGCGCTCTGCGCGATGTTCAGGAACTGCCAGTCGATGGGCGCGGGCCTCGACGGCAGGAAGTACCGATGCTCGACGTGGATCTGGTTGGCCTGGAACAGCGACGCGAGCTCGTACTGCACGGGGTTCGGATTGACGTAGTATCCGTTGATGTGGAGTACGGTCGGCGCGCCCGGATCGCGATGGAGGACCGTCAACCGCTGGAGGAACGTCGGCCCGGTCGGATTCGTGTGGTCGACCGGCTGCTCGAACTCGGCCCGAAAGAACCTCGTCCCCTGAATGGGCGAGTCCGCCTCCACCACCGAGACGACGCCCTCGACGTTTCGGATTCGATCGAGGATGTCGACGCCGCCGGGCGTCGGGCGCGCCGGCACCGAGGCGACAGCGATCGCCAGAACGACGAACGCTACGACGAAGCGGATCGTGTGGCGATTGTCCATGGCTCGTCTCCGTACGAACCGAATTTGTGGGGAGAGCCTGCAGCGCACATTCTACTCGCGCTCCGGGGCGAGCGCGAATCTGCGTCGGGCCGAAGACGAGAAGGCCTCGGAACGCGTCCGAGGCCTTCGCAGCCGCCGAGACGACCAGGGCGTCAGCTCCTGGTCGTGCCGCCCTTGGAGATCCAGTAGTCGCGCACCTCGAGGCCGTTGTCGTAGAGCCACTTCGGGTCGATCTGCCAGACGCCGAGCTCCTTGATCGGGATCAGCCCTTCCGGCAGCGGCACGTCCGAGCGCGACGGGTAGTCGCCCTCGACGTAGTAGGGCGCGTAGCCCTGGCCGCCCTTCTCGTCGCCCATCATCCACCTGATCATCAGCTTCGCGGCGTTCGGGTGCGGCGCGCGGTTCGCCATCCCGAGCAGCGCCGGGTAGGTGATACCGACCGCGGGCTTCACGTTGCGGACGAACGCGAGCGCGAGGTCCTTGTCCTTGTTCAGGCGCAGCTTCGAAGCCCCGATGAGCCCCACGGGCGGGTTCTTCTGCCCCTTCTCGCCGATGGCCTTCGCCGTCTCGTCGTCGCCGCTCGTCAGCGCGGGGCTGTTCGCCAGAAGCCGCTTGAGGAACTCGAAGCCCGCGTTCTTCTCCGTCGTCTGGAGCTTCTCGCCGAACTCCTGCTCGTAGAGCGTCGCCATCTCGTCCGCGTGCTCGACGATCCCGGCGAGGTAGTTCAGGTTCTCGGGCGACTTGAGCGGGTCCTTCATCGTCAGCTTGCCCTTCCACTCGGGCCGCGTCAGGTCCCAGAGCGTGTCGATCCCGGGGCCGTTCGGGTACGCATCCGCGTTGTACATGAGGACCTTCGCGCCGTAGTGGTGGAACATCAGCGGCTCGCGCTCGTCCTCCTCGATCTTGTCCACGAGCTCCGAGGGAACGAAATTCACGATGTAGCCGGCCGGGAGCACCTCGTTGATGACGATCGTGGGGTCGCCGACGAAGAGGACGTCCGCGTTGTAGACGCCGGCGTCGTGCTCGCGCCGGATCTTCTCGGTGAGCTCCGTCGAGCCGAGGTCGAAGCCCTTGACCTCGATCCCGTATCGGTCGGTGAACGTCTTGGCGAAGTCGTGGACGCGCGACGATAGCGAGTAGACCACGACCTCCTTCTCCTGTTTGGCCGCCGCTTCGATCGCGGCCCAGTCGTCCGTGGCGGGACGATATTTCCCCATACCTGCCTGCTTGAGCCAGGCGTCGGCGGCGGGGTCGACGGCGGCCCCTCCCGCGGGCGGAGGCGCCACACCACCAGCACATCCCGTGACGATCGCTGCGAAGGCCGTGATGGCGGCCGCGAGTCTCAAGCGAGGTAGTCTCATATGGTGAACCATCCAGAAGAGTCGTTGGGGATTCCCGCGTCCGCGACTTTATGAGCAGAGCACTCGAGTGTCAACGGCGCGCTCGCGCGGGACCGGACCGCGACGAGGTAGATTATGAATAGTTAACGTGAACGCCAAATGAAGTGCTTGCAAAGCACCCTGTCCTGGCTTATACAGCCTTAGCGCTCGACCGCCGAACGCTCACCCTTCACGGCCCGGTCCTTCTTCATCTTATGAGCGTCCTCGCACCTTCGCCGACTCTCGGTCCCGGTACGCGTCTCGTCCGCAGCGCACGAAGGTGGCTCGCGAAGCCGCACGTCGTGATCGCGCTGATTCTTCTGGTGCTCCTCGTCTACCTCGTCGTCGTGCCGTTCGTGACGATCATTCAGTCGTCGTTCATGTGGCTCGACACGGACCGGCGGATATCGGGCGGACTCGCGCGGCCCGGCACGTATACCTTCTTCCACTGGTACCGCGTGCTCTTCGGGGAGCTCTCGGGCGCGATCCTCTGGGGGCCGCTCTGGAACTCGGTCGTCATCGCCGTCGGCGCCACCGCGCTCGCCATGACCATCGGCGGGGCGCTCGCCTGGCTCACGGTGCGGACCGACATGCCGGGACGCCGCCTGCTCAGCTCGCTCATCCCGATCCCGTACGTGATCCCGTCGTGGCCGCTCGCCCTCGCGTGGATCACGACCTTCAAGACGCCGGAAGTCGGGGGAAGGCCGGGATTGCTCGAAGCCGTCTTCGGAATTCACGTTCCGATGTGGCTCTCGTACGGACCCATCCCGATCGTCATCTGCGAGGCGCTCCACTACTACGCCTTCACCTACCTGCTTCTCGCCGGCGCGCTCGCCACGCTCGATTCCCGTTTGGAGGAGTCGGCGGAAGTCCTCGGCGCGAGCCGGTGGCGCATACTCGGGCGCGTGACGTTCCCGCTCATGCTGCCGGCGATCCTCTCGGGGCTCGCGCTGACGTTCAGTCGTACGCTCTCGGCGTTCGGCACGCCCTACTTCCTCGGGGTCCCGATCCGCTACTACACGCTTCCGATGATGCTCTACACGAACATGAACCCCTCGACCGGAAGCCCCGGCGACGGGTTCGTGCTCGCGCTGGTGCTGATCAGCCTCTCGGTGATCACGATCATTTTCAACCAGCGGGCCATCGGCAAGCGGAAGAGCTTCGTGACGCTCACGGGGAAGGGGTTCACGTCGCGACTGACCCCGCTCGGCAAGCTGCGATGGCCCGTGACCATCGCCGTGTGGTTCTACATCATAGTCTTCGTGCTCGGGCCGCTGCTCATCATCGCGTGGCAGTCCCTGATGCTGCGCGACGGCGACTACAGCCTCGCGAACCTCACGCTGCACTACTGGGGTGGCGAGCCGACCAGGTCGATCGGCGAGGGCGAGCCGGGCATCCTGCTGAGCCCTTCCGTGCATGGCGCCGCCTGGAACAGCATCAAGCTCTCGATCGTGACGGCGATCATCTGCGCGTTCCTCGGCCTCCTGCTCGGGTACGCGATCGTCAAGGGACGCGGCACGCGTCTCTCGCGCACCGTCGAACAGATTTCGTTCCTGCCGTTCGTCATCCCCTCGATCGCGTTCGGCGCGATCTACCTGACGATGTTCGCCTCCACGCTCTACGGAACGTTCGCGCTCCTCGTCCTCGTCTCGGTCGTGAGCCACCTGCCGTACTCTTCTCGTACGGGTTCGGCGTCGATCATGCAGATCGGCGGCGAGCTCGAGGAGGCGGCGGTCGTCGCGGGCGCGTCGTGGTGGACGCGGTTCCGGCGCATCATCCTGCCGATGTCCATGTCGGGGTTGCTCTCGGGCTTCCTCCTGACCTTCATCACGACGATGCGCGAGCTGGCTTTGATCATCCTGCTCGTCACTCCCGACACGCGCGTGCTGACGACGCTCACGTTCCGCTATCAGGAACAGGGCTACCCGCAGTTCAGCAGCGCGATCGTAATGGTCATTATCGTCATCGTCCTGAGCGCGAACTTCCTCGTGGCGCGTCTGCGGCTCTCGAAGCGAGCGGGCGCGAGTGGGCATCAGTCGATGTTCGGGTGAGGTTCGTGGCTCGTGGTCCGTCGTTCGCTTTACGTCGTGCGCGGATGACTTCGCCGTACCGCATCAATACACGGAACGAAGGACCGCGGATCGACAAAAGGAACATGACTTCACAGACAGTTAATGTTCCCGCTGTATCCTTCCTCTCGGAGGTTTAGGACATATGGTGAGCGATGGGACCTCGGGGCGTCTGCCTCTTCGCAAACGAACCACACTGCTGGACGTCGATACCGACGACGACCTCGGCCTCGTGTTCGACGCCCACGGCGTTCTTTATTACAGGCCGCATCCCAACCGACGACTGAATCACTTTCTCGCACCCTACGGGCTCGGCGTCCTGCCGGTCGAAGAGACCCGGAGGAGACTCACGTGGGAGCGCGACGCCGCGAGGACGGGGCGCCTCTCGCTCGAAGAGTACAGTCGCGCGAAGCTCCGCGCGTACGGCGTGACCGACCCGCAGCTCCTCGAGATCGGCACGCGCCTCATGCTCGAGGACTCGGCCGACATCGCGCTCTTTCCCGGCACAGCGGAGGCCCTCTACGAGCTTCGCGGTTCCGGCTTCAAACTCGCGATCGTGACCGATTCGGCGAAGACCGCCGACGTGAAGCTCGGGTGGCTCGAGAATCGCGGCCTCGGCCGCGATCTGTGGACCGCGGTCATCAGCTCGCACGAGGCGGGCGTCTGCAAGCCCGCGGCCGAGATCTATCTCGACGCGCTCGAGCGGATGGAGATCACCGCCGAGCACGCGGCGTTCGTGGGCCATGCGACCGACGAGCTCGAAGGGGCCGCGGAGATCGGCATGGCGACGGTCGCCTTCAGGCCCGACGATCCGAACGTCGCGGCGAGCGTGTACGTCGAGGACCTGCGCGACCTGCTCGAGTACCTCGAGTAGTCGCGTCGCTCGGAACGACCGCCAAGACGCGGAGACCGCCAAGGTTTCAGAGAGACTCGAAATCTTGGCGGTCTCCGCGTCTTGGCGGCTTCCTTCGGTTGACAGCCTCGCGGACCCGAGCGTAAGAGGGGAGGGCCCAACTCCCAACGCACGAGGTCACATGACGCGAGCACGCACTGCGCTAGCCCTACTCTCAATCTCCTTCGGGATGACTCCGATGTCTCCTCCAACGCATGCCCAATCGCCGGACGAGGCCGCGCTTCGCCGGCGGGCCGAGCGCCTCCACCGGTCGGCGATCGTGCTCGACACGCACAACGACGTGACGACGCCGATCCTCGACGAGAAATTCGATCTCGGCAAAGCCGGCGACGCGCCCGACGCGAAGCCGAAGACGCACACGGACCTTCGGCGCATGAAGAGCGGCGGACTCGACGCCGTCTTCTTCGCCATCTACGTCGACAGCGCGTTCGTCGGCAAGAAGCCGTCCGAGGGCGGCGGGGCGGCCCGTCGCGCGCTCGACATGATCGACGCGGTGTACGAGCAGGTGCGGCGGCATCCGGAGTCGCTCGAGTTGGCCCGCACGGCAGCCGACGTGCGTCGCGTCGTGCGAAAGAGGAAGATCGCCGCGCTGATGGGCATCGAAGGTGGCCATGCGATCGAGGACAGCCTCGGCGCGCTTCGCCAGTTCTACGCGCTCGGCGTCCGTTACATGACGTTAACGCACACGAACACGAACGACTGGGCCGACTCGGAGGCCGATCTGAAGAGGCCCGGCGTCGACCACCACGGCGGCCTGACCGACTTCGGCCGCGACGTCGTGCGCGAGATGAACCGGCTCGGCATGATGGTCGACATCTCGCACGTCGCGGACGACACGATGTCCGACGTCTTCGAAGTCTCGAAGGCTCCCGTCATCGCGTCGCACTCGTCCTGCCGCGCGCTCGCCCCGCACACCCGCAACCTCACGGACGAGGAGCTCGTGGCGATCAGGAAGAACGGGGGCGTCGTGATGGTCAACTTCTACGACGCGTTCATCGACGCGAGGAAGGCCGAGGTCGGCATGCGCCGCCGCGACAAGCGGAACGAGCTGCGCGATAAATACGACGACGACACCAAGCGCGTCGACGCCGAGATGGAGGAGTGGGACAAGGAGAACGCGGTCAAGGGGCGGACCCCGATGTCGGTTCTCGTCGACCACATCGACCACATCGTGAAGGTCGCCGGTGTCGACCACGTCGGCATCGGCGCGGACTACGACGGCATCGGGCTCGAGGACGCCCCCGAAGGGCTCGAGGACGTCTCGAAACTGCCGAACCTCACGTACGAGCTCCTCCGACGCGGCTACTCCGACGCGGACGTCCGCAAGATCCTCGGCGAGAACCTCCTGCGGGTGATGGCGGAGTGTGAGCGCGTGGCGGCAGGGATGAAGGGGAAAGGATGAGGGGTGAGGGATGAATCAGAGACGAATTCGCCCTTCTGATTCATCCCTCATCCTTTTCTTCAGTCCGTCCCACCCCGTGGTGGAACACGAGGTGGCCCCCGAGCCACCCCGCCGCTCCGAGGAGCGCGACGCCCGCCGCGTCGAGCGCGACCGTGGCGGCGAGACGCCACCCTTCGGGCGCGTCCGTCCCTCCGCGCGCGACGACGCTTCCGATGTAGAGCCCTACCGCGCCGAGCGCCGCGTACATGTGGAACTGCGCGGTGCGGGCGGCCGAGTCGGTTTCGTCGATGCCCGCGAAATCCACGAGGCCGGCTATGGCCGCGAGCGTGGCCCCCGCGAGGCCGAGCGCGAGGTTCCAGAAGCCGATCGTCCACCAGACCGCCTCGCCGCGGACGAGCGCCGCGACGTCCCAGACGATCGAGCTGCCGAGGAGCGCGACTGGTAGATCGCTCAACATCGCGTGAAGGGGGTGGCCGAGGACGCGGAGCGGCATGGCGGCCTTCAGCGTCCGAGGCCGAGGAACCCGACGAGCAATACCAGGAACGAGGCGACCGCGACGAGCGCGTGGATTACCATCAACGGGATCGGCAGGGCCTTGCCTCGAAGGTGGTTCGCGAAGAGGACGAAACCGCCGAGCGCGGCGACCACGAAGCCTACGAGGGCGATGGTGGCCGTCGACGGAGCCCCCGAACCCATGACGGCGGCGATGAGCGCGACGAGGCCCGACGCCGCGGCGAGTCCGTGAACGATGGCGAGCCACGTGGGCGGTATCTCCGTCCCCTTGAGGCGCATCCCGGCGAGCGCGAGTCCGCCGACCGCGGCGAGTGCGAAGAGCGTCACTGCGAGTGTCACGTGGACCTCCGATCCGTCAGAGTGCTGTCGAAGGCCAAGCGTACCCGCGCCGCGCCGCTCGAAAAGTTATCGCGCTAACATTCGTGCGGATTCGTGATCGGAGGACCCCGGAGAACGGCCAAGTCATGCTCAGAACGTTGGTACGGCGTCCGTCCCGACCGGGGTCTCTCACGAACGTTGTCGAGGGTACGCTGATCGAGTATTATGCGTCCAATTCTTTGTTCTCAGAGTATCAATGAAGTGAGCTCATATAGGCCGATGAACGGGTCGGACATCGAAATCAGACATCTTAGGCTCGTCCGGGCGGTGGTCGAGGAGGGGAGCCTCACGCGCGCCGGGCAGCGGCTCCATGTGACGCAGTCGGCGTTGAGCCACCAGCTGCGCGACCTCGAGGAGCGACTCGGAACGCGGCTCTTCCGAAGGCTCGGAAAGCGTCTCGTCGTCACGCCGGCGGGGGAGCGGCTCGTGCGCTCGGCGCTCGCCGTCGAGGAGGAGCTCGCGCGCGCTCGGGCCGACATCGGACGGATGGCCTCGGGCGAGGACGTCGAGATTCGCATGAGCACCGAATGCTACACGGTCTATCACTGGCTGCCCGGAGTGCTCAAGTCGTACGCCGAGCGGGCGCCGGGCGTGCGGCTCACGATCGTGGCCGAGGCCACGCGCTGCCCGATACCCGCGCTCTTCAAAGGCACGCTCGACATCGCCGTCGTGAGCTCGCCCGAGACGGACCCGAGGCTGCACTACGAGCCGCTCTTCCGCGACGAGCTCGTGACGATCATGGCGTCCGACCACCGACTCGCCGCGAAGCGCTTCGTCTCGGCCGAGGATTTCGCGGAGGAGCACCTCATCCTCTACACGCTCCCCGACGAGGAGAGCACGGTTCTGCGGGAGGTGCTCGCTCCGGCGGGCGTCACCCCGGGCAGGATCTCGCGCGTACAGCTCACCGAGGCCATCGTCGAGCTCGTGAAGGCGGGCCTCGGCGTCAGCGTCCTCGCGAAGTGGGCTGTCGCGCCGTATCTCGAGGGGGGCGCGGTGGTCGCGCGGACGCTGACGCGCCGGGGCTTCCACCGCGAGTGGCGCGTCGCGATGGCTCCGGAGCTCGCCGCGCTTCCGTACGTGCGCGACCTCGTCGACCTCATCCGCGACGGCGCGGCGCCGGCGGCGGTTGCGCGCCCGGCGCGACGGAGAGGATGATGCGAGTCCGCGTAGGCGGAGAAAGGAATATCTCTCGATGGAACTCTTGAGCGTCGGCGCGAAAGCTCCCGACTTCGACACGACGGATCAGGACGGCCGGAAAGTCGCTTTGAAAGACTTCAGGGGAAAGAAGGTCGTTCTCTATTTTTACCCCAAGGACGACACGCCGGGGTGTACCGTGGAGGCGTGCGCGTTCCGCGACAACCTCCCCGAGTTCGAGAGACTGAACGCCGCGGTGTTGGGCGTGAGCACGGACAGCGAGGCGTCGCACAAGCGCTTCGCCGAAAAGTTCCAGCTCCCGTTCACGCTCCTCGCCGACGGCGACAAACAGATCGTTCAGTCCTACGGCGTGTGGGGCGAGAAGCAGAACTACGGCCGGACCTACATGGGCACGCATCGCGTCACGTACGTGATCGACGAGAAGGGAAAGATCGAGGCGGTCTTCCCGAAGGTCACGCCGAAGACGCATGCCGAGGAGCTGCTGAAGCTGCTGGGTAGCGGTCAGTGATCAGCGGTCAGTTGTCAGTCGGCGTTACCGGACCCCTGACAACTGACCGCTGATCGCTGATCACAATTGGGAACCCCCTGTCCCAGATTCGGACAGGGCGGGGCGAGCGGCAGGGCGCGACGTCGTTGATTCCCTTCGAGTAACGAGCTTCGGGGCCGTGGCACGCCGTTTGGAGGACGCGCACGCATGGATTCAATGCTGCAGGATCTCCGCTACGGCCTTCGCCTGATGCGTCGGAGTCCCGGGCTCACCCTCGTCGCGGTGGTGACGCTCGCGCTCGGCATCGGCGCCAACAGCGCACTCTTCAGCGTCGTCAACGCGGTCCTTCTGCGACCGCTGCCATACCCCGATCCCGGTCAGCTGGTGATCCTCTGGGGGACGACGCCGAACATTCCCAAGGAAGAGGCGTCCCTTCCGGACTACACGGACTGGAAGGCGCAGAGCCAGTCGTTCGAGGGCATGGCGACGGTTCGCTTCATGAACGCGAACGTCACGGGCGAGGGCGAGCCGGAGCGCGTGGTCGGCGCCCGCGTGACGCACGATTTCCTTCAGGTGCTCGGCGTGCAGCCGGCGCTCGGCCGCGGCTTCTCGGCCGAGGAGGATCGGCCCGGTGCGGAGCGGGTCGTCGTCCTGAGCGACGGCCTCTGGCAACGGCGTTTCGGGAGCGACCCCGACGTCGTCGGCAAGCAGATCCGAATCAGCGAGAACAGCTACACGGTGGTCGGCGTGATGCCCGCCGATTTCCGGCTCCCGACCATGAACGCGTCGCTCTTCACCCCGCTCGCGACGGATCCGACGACGACCGGCCGCCGAAACGACGCGTATCTCGTGGTCGCCCGCCTCAAGCCGGGCGTCGGGGCCGCGGCGGCGCAGGCCGAGATGGCGGGGATCGCGCGCCGACTCGAGGAGGCCTATCCGGAGACGAACGCCGGCTGGACGGTGCTCGTCGTGCCGATGCTCGAGGACGTCGTCGGAGAGTACAGGCTCGCCCTCTACGTCCTCTTCGCCGCGGTGGGCTGCGTCCTGCTGATAGCCTGCGCCAACGTCGCGAACCTCCTGCTCGCGCGCGCGACGTCGCGCCACAGGGAGCTCGCGATTCGCGCGGCTCTCGGCGCGGGGCGGATGCGCCTCGTCAGGCAGTTTCTCGTGGAGAGCACGCTCCTCGCGCTCGCCGGCGGGGCGTCGGGGCTCCTCGTCGCCGTCTGGGGCAAGGAGGCGCTCCTCGCCGCCAGCCCCGTCAGCGTTCCGCGCATGGCCGACGCCGCCGTCGACGCGCAGGTGCTCGCCTTCACGTTCGCCGTCTCGGTCCTCACGGGAGTGCTCTTCGGGCTCGCGCCCGCGGTACACGCGCTGAAGGCCGCGCCGCAGGGCGCGCTCAAGGATAGCGGACACGGACTCGTCGGCGACTCGCGCGGGCGGCTACGCGGCGCTCTCGTCGTTTCGCAGCTCTGTCTCGCGCTCGTCCTGCTCGTCGGAATGGGGCTCGCGATCCGGAGCTTCGCGCGCGTCCAGCAGGTCGATCCGGGCTTCGACGCGGGAACGGCGTTGACCGCTCGGGTCTCTCTCCCTTCCGCGCGCTACGACGAACCGCCCAAGATTTGGTCGTTCTACACGCGATTGAAGGAACAGCTTGCGGCGCAGCCGGGAGTCGAGGCCGTCACGTTCGCGAACGCGATTCCCGTCGAAGGAGGCGGTCCCTTCTGGAGCTTCGAGATCGACGGACAGCCGCCGGCGGAGGCGGGCAGCGAGTCGGACGCGAACGTCCGCATCGTCGATTCGGACTACTTCAAGGTGATGAACGTTCCGCTTCGCGCGGGCCGCTACCCGACGGCGCGGGACGCCGCGGACGCGCCCAACGTGATCGTCGTCAACGAGACGCTCGCGCGCCAGATCTGGCCCGGCGAGAGTCCGCTCGGCAAACGGATCGCGTTCGACTACACCGACGACAAGAAGCCGAACTGGCGCGAGATCGTGGGTGTCGTGGGCGACGTGAAGCACGAAGGGCTCGACGCGAAGGAAGTTCGCGGCGCTTACGTCCCGCTCCCTCAGGCGACCGGCGGCGTGGGATCGATGGCGGTCATCGTACGAACGGCGGGCGCGCCCGAGTCGGTCACGCCGGCCGTTCGTTCCGCGGTCCGCTCGATCGACGCCAACATCCCGCTCTTCTCCGTGCGGACGATGGACGAGATCATGAGCGAGTCGGTGCAGACGCGGCGGTTCGGCATGCTTCTGCTCGGGTTCTTCGGCCTCGTGGCCCTGGTGCTCGCGGGCATCGGAATCTACAGCGTTATGTCCTACTCCGTGTCCCAGCGCACGCACGAGATCGGAATCCGCATGGCGGTCGGAGCCGCGCGGGGCGACGTGATCGGCCTGATCGTGCGGCAGGGAATGACCATGGCGATTCTGGGCCTCGTGCTCGGAGCGGCGGCCGCGCTCGCGGTCGTATCGCTCGCCGCCTCGCTGTTGTTCGAAGTGAGTCCCTACGACCCGATCGCGTTCGTGGTGTCCGGAGCGGTGCTCGGGGTGATCGCGCTCGCCGCATGCGCGCTTCCGGCGCTGCGCGCGTCGGGCGTCGACCCGATGGTCGCGCTCAGACACGACTAGGAAGGGTCCGTCCACGAACACACGCGAAGCTGCACGAATCAGAATTATTGCAGCTTCGCGTGTGTTCGTGGACGTTCTCCCGTTACGCCCCCGCGGCCGAGGCGCCGGCGTACGCTGGCGCGAAGACCTCGGCGGCGAACTCTTCGATCCGGGTCGGCGTGGTGTTCTCCGCCGAGCGCTCCGCGGTCACCTCGAGCGTGCCGTCGTTCATCGCCCGGTACATTTCGACGAGCCCGTCGGCGACGCTCGCCGAGAGCCCGAGGCCGACAAGCGCCGCGCGGGTGTCTTCGTACGAGAACTGCACGTACCGGAGATCGGGATCGCCGATGGCGTTTCCGAGCGCCGCCGTGGTCTCCGTCATCGTGTAGGCCCTCGCCCCGTAGAGGTCGCGCACGGACGACCCGGTGAAATCCGGCGCGAGCAGGTACTCGGCCGCGACGGCCGCGATGTCCTTCGTGGCGATCATCGGAATCGAGACGTCCGCGCGGAGCGGCGACCCGTTGACCCCCATCGCCTTGATTGTGCCGATGCCTTCGAGAAGGTTCTCGAGAAAGAACGCCGGCCGCAGATGCACGACGGCGAGTCCCTCGATCGCGTTCAAGATCTGTTCGCTGTCGTGGAGGCCCGCGATCGGCCCCGTTCCGTTCGGCAGGTGCGCCCCGATGCTGCTCAGATGGACGACGTGCGTGACGCCCGCCTCCCGAATCGCCGTGGCGTACGCTTCGGCCACATGCCGCTGTTCGGCTCGTGCGTCCGCCGCTCCGTAGTTCGGCGGAATCATCGCGAATACCGCTCTCGCCCCCGAGAACGCCTTCGTCAGGAAGGCCGCGTCGTCGACCGATCCGACGGCCGCCTCCGCGCCCTCGTCGACGAGCGGCTGGAGCCGTTCCGCGCTCCGTCCGATCGCTCGGACCTTCTTTCCGGCTTTCAGGAGCGCGAGCGCCAGCTCCTTACCGATGTTTCCCGTCGCTCCTGTTACCACGTACAAATCGTTGCTTGCCATAAATCCTCCTCGAGTAGGCCACTTCGTGACGTGGGAGTGCTGGATGCTTTCCTCCCAACTCGCTACTAAATATTACCGACCGAACGGTCAGTAAATTGCCGAAAAATTTACCTCCGAAAGTTTTCCAAATACCCGACTGCCACGGCTTTCGCGCTCGCGAGCGGGTTGGAGTCCTTTCGTGCTTTGGCGAGTAGCACCGCGCCTTCGAAGAGTGCGACCAGAGCCTCGGCCGTCTGGCGAGGCTCGAAATCGGCCCGGAGTCGCCCGAAGGCGCGCGAACGATCGAGAAACGCCGCGAGCTGGTCGACCCAGAAGGCGAAGACCTCGGCGAGCCGGACCCGAATCTCCTCGTGCTCGTCGCTGAGTTCCTGCGCCGCGTTCCCGACGAAGCAGCCGCCGCTGCAACTGCTTGCGTGCATTGATTCGATCGTCTCGTCGAAGATCCGCGCGACGGCCCGAGCGGGGTCGTCCTCGCCGGAAAACTTCGTGACGAACCACTGCTTGGCGCCCGCCGACGCGTAATCGAATACGGCGACGGCGAGCGCGTCCTTGGTCGGATAGTAGTGAAAGAGATTCGCCTTCTTGAGACCCGCCGCCGTCGCGACGTCGGCCATACTGATGCCCTTGAACCCGCTCTCGAAGATGAGCTGCTGCGCCGTCTGAAGAATGCGCTCTCGTGCTTCCGTGTTCTCTGGTCGAGCCATGATTGCTAACCGCTCGGTCAATATATTCGGGCGACTTCGACGTGTCAACGGAATTGATTTCACTGGTCAGCGGTCGGTCGTCGGTTCTGCATCCTACACCGCCCGATTCGACCGCGGGTTTGGGGCGCGCGGACGTAATCACTTGCCACGCGACCGGGAACCGCCATAATTGGGCGCATGAAACTACGCTGGGGACGAATATCGGCTCTCCTCGCCGTGCTCGCCGTCCTGATCGGCGGCGGTTACTACATCTATTTGCGTGGCTACGGCTCGATCTGGAACGCGGTCTCCTCCTTCGGAGGCGCCTCGGCCGACGCCGCCACGACGGGACGAGTTCGCACCGCGCTCAACTTCTCGAAGGGCGTGTCGCCGTATCCGATAGAGGTCGACACGTCGAACGGCGTGGTGACGCTCAAGGGGACCGTTCCGTCGCAGGAAGCCAAGGCGCTGGCCGGCTCGATCGCGCACGACACCGAAGGCGTCAAAGAGGTGGCGAACGAGATCACGGTCAGCGCCGACGTCCCGATGTCGGCAGACGCGGCGAGGGTCTTCGACCTGGACATACGCGCCGCCGTCGAGAGCGGCCTGGCGCGTAGTCCCGAGCTGAAGGATCAGAAGATCGCGGTCGCGGTGAACAAGCGGGTCGTCACCCTCTCGGGGAGTGTCGAGACGACCGTCCAGAAGACGGGGGCGGAGCAGGTCGCGAGCGCCGTGGACGGCGTCGAGTCCGTCGACAATCAGCTTCAGGCAAAGACTTCGGAGCCCGTTCCGGATCCGGCGTCCAAGGCGCGTCCTCCCGAGGACGACGCCACGCTCGCCAAGCACGTCGAGTTCGAGATCTATCGAACGGAGGCGATCGACCTCGCGGACGTGAAGGTGGTCGCGGCGAACGGGCAGGTCACCTTCACGGGGACCGTGCCGACGAAGGCCGAGCGGCTCCTGGCCGAGCGGATCGCCCGCGACGTGACGGGCGTGAGCGGCGTCGTCAACCAGCTCACGGTGAAGGGAAAGTAGTAGTCGGTTCCGCCGCAGTCGCGGCGAGGCATACGCTTCGATCGAAGCAGGCGCCATGGAGACAGAACCGACTACCGACTACACTTTCGACTTCTTCTTGAGCCGGTCGATCAGATCGACGATCTTGTCCTTGTCGCGAAGATCTGGGATCTCTCTGAGCAGGGTGTTCAGCTGGTCGACGGCTTCCTGGTAGCGCTTCGTGTCGATGTAGATGCTCGCCAGCGCGAGGTGGAGGTCGGGCACCTTCTTGGCTCCCGCTGTGTACGCGGCCTTGAGCTGGGCCTCGGCCTGGTCCCTGTTGCCGAGCTTGGCGTAGGTGAGCCCGAGGTAGAGGATGCCGTTCGCCGACTTCGGATTCAGCTCGGCCATGCGGGCGAACGCCTTCTGTGCGCTCTCGTACCGTCGGAGCTTGTAGTAGGCCACGCCGAGCGCGTAGTGGCTCCGCTCGCCGCTCGGGTTGACCTCGACTGCGTGCTCGAGAATCGGCACGGCGAAGTCGAGGAAGTCTTCCTTGACGTACTCGGAGCCCAACACTTCCATCGCGTCGTAGTAGTCGGGGAAGAGCTGGAGCGCGGCGCGGAGCCGCCCGTACGCCTCGTTGGGCTTGTCTTTGAGCAGCTTCAAGGCTTCCTCGAAATGGAGACGAGCTTGGGCGGGGACGTCCTGATGAAAGAGGACGCCTCGGACCTGCGGCTTTAGTTGTTTCGTGTCTCCCGCCTCGAGCTCGATGTCGACTCGGAGCGTCTGTGAGCCGGAATGTACGATCGCGCCGCCGTCGACCTGGACCCGTTGGGACTTGAAGGTGTGGGTCGTCGGCTCGGCGTCGATGTAGAAGGTCGTGCTCCCTCTGACGCGAAACTGGAACCGACCAGAGGAGTCAGTCAACGTGGACGCCAGGACCGCATAGCCGTCGTCCATCACGGTCACGCGGACCTGATCCGCGGGCCTGTGATCGGGGCCGATGACCGTACCGTTGATGACCGCAGTCATCTGGGCTACGCCGACCGCGCCGAATAGAAGCGCCGCTACCACGACGCAGCCGCCCCTGCTAGCCGCCAAGATCCCCTTCGCACGCATAGCTCACCTCGCGCACATCTTACTCCCCGGAGGCCGGGAAATGGCCCCGAACTCCGTCCGAAGATTCGTTCGAATAGTTGATTACGTTGTTTTTACATGATTTACCAAAAAATTCCAAATTATACCTAGATGATTCATTAATTGGACTTTGTAAATTGAGCAAAAATCAATGGTTGCGGACCTCTCGAGATGTATTTTTTCGTCCTTTTCGGTGCAAAAAAACGAAAATATCGAAAAAAATTCGAGGAAATGGAAATTCGTGGCATGCCGCGCGCTGGGCCCGAAAAACAAAGTGTTGGCAAACAAAGAGGATGCCGGTTTGGCCCGGGCTGCGGTGTGCCGATTGCCTCATCCGTCGCACCAAAATTCAACCTGCGGGCCGCAGTCAGGAGGCACGGGCGTGTCGCCGAGGCTGAATAACACGCAGGTATTACGCAGTCGAAGCGCGAGCCGTCTTTGCCCGGCCGCGCTGGAAGGAGACTCCAAATGAGGGACTGTCGCACGACTACGCGACAACGAGGCAGCCGCTGGAGCGTCGCCGCCTCGCGTGTGATGCTTCCCGTTCTTGCGATCATGCTCGCACTCTCTTCGGTGCCGGCGTTCGCGCAAGAGGTGACTGGAAGCATTACAGGTAAGGTGGAAGACCAGAACGGAGCGGCCGTCCAGGGCGCGACCGTTGAATTGAAGAGTGATCAGCGCACGATGACCGCGACCACCGACGGCGAGGGGGGATACCAGTTCCTCAACGTGCTTCCCGGCACGTACGTCATTACGGTTTCGGCCTCGGGCTTCCAGAGCGTCAAGCGTGCGGACGTTCCGGTGGAACTCGGCCGTACTTTCCGCGTGGATCTGACACTGGCGGCCGGTCTTGCGGGAGAGACCGTCGACGTGACGTCGAGCGACGAAGCGATCGTCGACGTGACGTCCACCAAGACCGCAACCAATATCACGCAGGCGGAGTTCGAGGTCATTCCGAAGACCCTCAACTACGCCTCGGTCATCGCGGTCGCGCCCGGAACGCGCGCCGAGACCAAGGGCGCGGGCTTCTCCGTTGACGGCGCGTCGGGCGCCGAGAACGTGTTCATCCTCGACGGCGTCGAGGTGACGCGCATCCAGAACGGACAGCTCGACGCGAGCAAGAACGTGCCGTTCGACTTCGTCAAGGAAGTCCAGGTCAAGAGCGCCGGGTTCGAGGCCGAGTACGGCGGCGCGACGGGCGGCGTCGTCAACGTCGTGACCCGCTCGGGCGCGAACGACTGGCACGGCGAGGCGCGCTTCGAGTTCCAGTTCGACGAGCTGCGTGCGGGGGACAACCCGGTCCTCCGGCTCGATCCGCTCGACTCGAACAACTTCGAGTACTTCACGAACCCCCTCGGCAAGGACAACACGCGCCTCTTCTCGCCGTCCTTCTCGCTGAGCGGCCCCGTGGTCAAGGACCACCTCTGGTTCTACGCGAGCTACGCGCCGCAGTTCGACCGGCGCGTGCGGCGCCTCGACTTCATCGACGCGCAGCAGAACGTGCTCACCGCGCGCGACATCGAGTACAAGACCACCTCGAACTTCATGTTCGGGCGCCTCGACTGGCAGCCGGTCGAGAAGGTCTCGGCGAACGTGAGCTTCATCAACAGCCCGATCCGCACCGAGGGGCCGTTCTCGAGCCCGCTCAACGGCACGCCCGCGCCGCTCTTCTTCCAGACGGGCACCTCGCAGCTCTACAACTACGACCAGTTCGACCTGCTCGGCGGCTACACCCCGTCGTGGCAGCTCGCCGGCGCGACCACGTGGCAGGTCACCGACTCGCTCGTGTTCAGCTTCCGCGGCGGCCACACCTACCTGAACGACAAGGGCGGCAACTACAACGTCCCGTTCGGTAACAACAATCCGGCGGCGCTGAACGTCAACATCCCCTGCACGCCGACGTCGGAAGTCGACGCGCCGTGCCCGCCGGGAACGTCGCTGACGGGCAGCATCACGCCCTACGACGCGTTCGTGGCCATCTACGACATAACGCGTCGCACGAACGTCAACTTCGACGCGTCGTGGGTGACGCGCTTCTTCGACCAGCAGCACATCATCAAGGGCGGCTATCAGCTGAACCGCCTCTCGAACAAGGTCAACAGCGGCCGCCAGGGCGGCCTGGCCGAGCTCTACTTCGGCGCGAACCTGGGCGGTGCGCGTGACGATCTCGGCTACTATCGCATTCGCGACTTCCGGACCACCGGCGACGTCTCGAGCCGTAACCAGGCCTTCTTCATTCAGGATGCCTGGACGGTCCACAACCGCGTGACGCTGAACCTCGGCGTTCGCTTCGAGAACGAGTTCCTTCCGGCATTCCCGCTCGACCTGTCGGGCCACCCCGACATCGACCCCGAGCTCGCCGCGAGCGCCTCGTCCGAGCCGATCAGTTTCGGTTGGGGCGACAAGGTCGCGCCGCGCATCGGCGTCGCGTGGGACGTGTTCGGCGACGCGAAGCTGAAGATCTACGGCTCGTTCGGCTTCTTCTTCGACACGATGAAGTACGAGCTGCCGCGCGGCTCGTTCGGCGGCGACACGTTCCTCCTCTGGTACTACACGCTCCCGAACGTCCCGCTCGACTCGATCACGCTCGCGAACCGTCCGGGCGAGCTCATCGCCGGGCCGATCGACCTGCGGTTCCCGTCCAACGTCGTCCTTCCCGGCCAGCGGCCGACGATCGACCCCGACCTCAAGGCCACGCGCTCGCGTGAGTACACGGTCGGCGCCGACTGGGCCTACTCGACGGACCTGCTCTTCGCGGCGCGTCTCACGCGCAAGGAACTCGACCGGACGATCGAAGACATCGGCGGTCTGGACGCGAACGGCAACGAAGTCTTCACGATCGGCAACCCGGGCTTCGGCGTGTCGGTCACCGACTTCGATCCCGCGACGCCGGAGGCGGTTCGCGAGTACACCGGCCTCGAGCTGCGGATGGACAAGCGCTTCTCGCACAACTGGTACGCGAACGTCTCGTACATCTACAGCAAGCTGTTCGGCAACTACTCGGGTCTTGCGTCCTCCGACGAGGTCGACGTCAACAACCTCGGACGCAGCTCGCCGAACGTGAACCGCTACTTCGACCTTCCGGAGCTCGTCTACGACGCGTACGGCAACCAAGTCCTCGGCCGGCTCGCGACCGATCGCCCGCACACCTTCAAGGCGTACGCGAGCTACCGGTTCAACTACGGAAGCCATTCGACGGACGTCGGCATGTCGCAGCTGGCCTTCTCGGGCACGCCGCTCTCGACCCGTCTTCAGTACAGGGTCGCGGGCGCCGGCGCGGACCTCTATCCCGAGGGCCGCGGAAACCTCGGCCGCACGGAGGCCTTCACGCAGACCGACCTCGTCATCAACCACCGGTGGACGATCAACGAGCGGTTCGCCTTCAAGGCGTCCGTCAACATCCTCAACCTGTGGGACGAGCGGAACGTGACGAACGTCTTCGAGTTCCTCAACCGCACGGGCACGCCTGTGGACTACGATGACTTCACGGACTTCATCACGTCCAACGGCGACTACCGCCAGCGGATCGACGCGCAGTACGGCTCGATCGGCTACGACCCGCGCTACCTCCAGCCGCGGAACTTCCAGGCCCCGCGCTTCATGCGCTTCGGCTTCGGCGTGGAGTTCTAATCCACCACGGCGGATTTCCCGCCACACGAAGGCTCGCCCTCTACCCCGGGCGAGCCTTCGCTCTTTATCCGCCATAGCGGATTGCGGGTCAGTTGACGGGCTATCGGACAGTGCCGGTCGCTAGCGTCACGAAGTGCCCGGTACCGTTCATCCGGTATACCGACGCGCAATATGCACTAATCCCGCAGCCGCGCGATTCGTGGATGGGTCCCTACTTCACGCCGGGGTTCGCGACTTCGAGGACGACCTTCCAGCGGCCGTCGGACTGCCGCTTCCAGAAGCGCGCGTAGTGGAGGTTCGCGGCGGGCGTGCTGGCGGCCGGATCGAAGCTCGCCACGCCGTCTCCGTAGGTGTAACCGAGGTCTCCCGACGCCGCGACGCCGACCCCGACCGGCGGCTGCCATGCGTACGTCACTTTCGCCGCCGCGAGCGCGTCGCGAATGCTCGACGACCCGATCGTCGGCTTCGTCCTCATCCTGTGCAGGATGGTCTGATCGGTCGTCGTCGCGAAGTACGCGGCGGGCGTCGCGGCGCGCGCCGCCGCCGAAAACTCTCGCTCGGCCGTCACGAGCGATTCGCGAAGCGCCTCGGGCGTCATCTTGTTCGCCGTCGCGCCCGGGGCTTTCGGCTCGAGGCCGCCCTTGATCTGAACCGGTTCCGCGCCTCCCACGCCGAGGTCGACGATCACTTTGAGCGTCCCGTCGGGTTGTCGTTTCCACACGGATGCGAAGTACCCGAACCCCTTCGTCTCGCCGTTCGCGCCGTCCGGCTTGAACTGCCAGGGACCCGTCGTGAAACCCATGTCGCCGGCCGCCGAGACGTCGGCCCAGGTCGGCTCCCAGAAGAGATTGGCGACCGATTCGGGCTCCGCGCGCAGGCCGTCCTTCCCGGTCGTGATCGCGGATCCGGGCGGAAACAACGCGACGTCGTCCGACATGTACTCGAGGAACGAGTCGCGTTTGCCCTTGACGGAACCGGCCTTCGCGAACGTGCGCTCGGCCGCGACTATTTGGTCGAAGTTCGATCCCTGACGCGGTTCGTTCATACCGGCCCCCATGCCGAGAGGTACGGACGCAATGAGAAGAAGGAGCAGTTTCACCGAGTTGACCTCCGTGTCGAATATGACGCGGGGATACTGCCCGAGGAGCCGGACGGCGGAAAGCGATTTGTCGCGAGAAGTCGCCTCCCGGTCGTAGGCTGCGCTATCGGAGGAACGGCACCCGTCCCGTGTCTGGGATCGCATCATCCCAGAAGCGAACAAGCGTCGAAAACCCGGTAACGGCTTCGGCGCCGCAACTCACTCGCGTTCAACCTCTTGGATTGCGCCCGCGCGTGGCACGACGTTTGGAAAGTGTACGGGCTGAGCCGGCTCGAGCGCGGGGCGCACTGTGCGAGGAAGACGCGTATGGAAGCGATGCTCATCCAAGGAATATTGCTCTCGGGAAGCGGCATGCTGATCGGCGCCCTCAGCGCGTTCGGCGTGACTCGCCCGATGACGAGCAGGCTGTTCGGCGTGGCGGCGACCGACCCTACGGTGTTCGCCTCGGTCGCGCTGCTGATCGCCGGCGCGGCGCTCCTCGCGTGCTACTCGGCGGCGCGGAAGAACGAATAGTGTCGCCCGCCGACCCCGGCCGTCCTTCGTCCTTCGTTCCGCAATGGCCTTGTGCGGCTGCGCCCGAGTCGATAGTTTGACGGGTGACGCTCCTTCGTCGACAGGGACAAATGACGAAGGACTAAGGACGAAGCAATGTCGACTGGAGTCGCCCCGCGGCTCATCGTTCACGGAGGCTGTGGCGCTTCCCGCCCGGAGGAAGAGGAGTCGCGCACGGCCTCATGCGAGCGCGCGGCGACGGCGGGCTGGGCGGTGCTCGAAGCGGGAGGAAGTGCGCTGGACGCGGCCGAAGCGGCCGTGCGCATGCTCGAGGACGAGCCGATCCTGAACGCGGGCACGGGCAGCTACCTTCAGGCCGACGGCGTCTGCCGCATGGACGCCAGCATCATGGCGGACGACGGACGCGCGGGCGCGGTCGCGCAAGTGCCCGGCGTGAAGAACCCCGTCCGGCTCGCTCGGTACGTTCTCGAACGGAACGCGCACGTGATGTTGAGCGGTCGGGAGGCGCTCGAGTTGGCGATTCGAGTCGGCCTCGACACGGGCGTCGTGGCGACGCCGAGCAAGATCGAGTACTGGCGCGCCCGCCTGACTCGACCGTACCTGGATCTGGATTACGAGCGGATGGCCGAGCTGTGGCGCGAGGAGAACCCGCGGCTCGGCACGGTCGGGTGTGTCGCGCTCGATCGCGACGGGAGACTTGCCGCGGCGACGTCGACCGGGGGAATGGGGCAGTGCTATCCGGGGCGCGTGGGAGACACCCCGATCGTCGGCGCGGGAACCTACTGCACGCCGCAGGTGGGCGTGTCGATGACCGGAGTCGGCGAGCGCATCATGGTGCTCCTTTCGGCCAAGCGCGTGAGCGACCTAGTGGCCGCGGGCGCCGGCCTCGAGGAGGCCGGGCGCGCCGCGATGCGCGAGATCGAGCGAGTCGGCGGCTTGGCCGGAATGATCGCCGTCGACGCGCGCGGGGACGTCCTCCGCCTCCACAACACGCCGAGCATGGCGACCGCGATTCGAGGATGAATCTGCCCTTCGTCCTTCGTCCTTCGTCCTTCGTTTTTCCCCGAATGGGCCATTGATCGCGGGCGGCGGACAAAGGACGAAGGACAAAGGACGACCGCGCCAGACGCCTGCCTTGCCTGGCCCCGCACCGCATGGTAACGTCACGACTTTCGGTCGCGAGAGGAGTACCCGACAGAGATGATTCGCGCATTCGGCGGCAAACGCCCGCACGTCCCCGCGAGCGCCTACGTCGACGCGAGCGCGCAGCTCGTCGGCGACGTGAGGCTCGGCGAGCGCGCGAGTGTCTGGTTCAATTGCGTGCTTCGCGGCGACATCAACGCGATCGTCGTCGGCGACGAATCCAACGTGCAAGACTGCTCCGTCCTGCACGTGCAGAGCGACATTCCTCTCGTCATCGGCAACCGCGTTACGCTCGGCCACAGCGTGACGGTGCACGCCTGCACGCTCGAAGATCGCACCCTGATCGGAATGGGAGCGGTCGTCCTGGATCGCGCGGTGGTCGGCACGCAGTCGATCGTCGCGGCCGGCTCGGTCGTCCCGATGGGCATGGTCGTCCCCCCACGAACCCTCGTCGCGGGTGTACCGGCGAAGGTGAAGCGGGAGCTCACGGACGAAGACGTCGAATTGATCGACCACCACTGGCGGAACTACGTCGCCTACACCGCGGAGTACTTGCGAGAGAGCGCCGAGTCCGTCGCCGGTGACCGGTAATCGAGCGGTAAGAAGGGTTCGAGCACGATGCAGATAGAAAATCTCGAAGGAGTGAAGCGTACCCACACGTGCGGAGAGCTTCGCCCCGAGCACGCCGGCGCGCAAGTTTCCGTCATGGGATGGGTGAACCGCCGCCGGGATCTAGGCCCCCTCACGTTCATAGACCTGCGCGACCGCGCCGGCGTGTGCCAGGTCGTCCTCGACGCCGAGCGCAACCCCGAGGCGCATGCCAGGGCGAAGCACCTTCGGTCCGAGTACGTGATCGCCGTCGAAGGCAAAGTCGTGATGCGCGACGGCGACAAACAGAATCCGCAACTGCCCACCGGACGAGTCGAAGTGATCGCGCAACGCATCCGGGTCCTCTCCGAGGCGCGCACGCCTCCCTTCGAGATCGGGAGCGACAAGGCGAGCGAAGACCTGCGGCTCAAGTATCGGTACCTCGACCTTCGCAGCGTGCGGATGCAGCGCAACATCCGGATCCGTCACGAGGTCACGTTCGCGACGCGGCGGTATCTCGACAAGCACCGCTTCCTCGAGATCGAGACGCCGATGCTTATCCGCTCCACGCCCGAGGGCGCGCGCGACTACATCGTGCCGGCGCGCGTCTGGCCCGGCCAGTTCTACGCGCTGCCGCAGTCGCCGCAGATCTTCAAACAGCTTCTGATGATCGCCGGCTACGACCGCTACTTCCAGGTCGCGCGGTGCTTCCGCGACGAGGACCTGCGCGCCGACCGCCAGCCGGAGTTCACGCAGATCGACATCGAGATGTCGTTCGTCGAGCCACCGGAAGTCTTCGGGATCGTCGAGGGTCTCGTCGCCGAGGTGTGCAAACCGCGCGGCGTCGACGTACATGTTCCGTTCCCGCGCATGACCTACGCCGAAGCCATGCGCCGCTTCGGCTCGGACAAGCCCGACACTCGATTCGGGATGGAGTTCGCGGACGTGAGCGAGAACTTCGCCGGTTCGGGCTTCCGCGTCTACGCCGACATCGTCGAGCAGCAGGGCGCGGTGCTCGCGATCGTGGCGGCGGGCGCCGCCGACTATTCGCGCAAGCAGCTCGACGAGCTCGGCGAGCTGGCGAAGACGCACGGCGCGGGCGGCCTCGGGTGGATCAAGGTCCCGGCGGGCGAGGGCGAGATCGGGTCGTCGTTCTTGAAGGCCGCGGGCGACGAGAAGACGAAGGAAGTCGCCGCCGCGGCGGGGGCCAATCCCGGGGACCTCGTGCTGCTCGTGGCGGGCGCGCGCGCGACCGCGCAGAAGGCGCTCGGCGCGCTCAGGCTCGAGATGGGGCGGAGGCTCGGGCTCGTCGACGAGAAGAAGTTCAATTTCCTGTGGGTGACCGAGTTCCCGATGTTCGAGTGGGACGAGCGGGAGAACCGTTGGACCGCGATGCACCACCCGTTCACGTCGCCGATGAACCAGGACCTGGAGCGGCTCGAGTCGGACCCGGGCTCGGTCCGCGCGAAGGCGTACGACCTCGTGCTGAACGGCGTCGAGCTCGGCGGCGGCTCGATCCGAATTCACCGCCGCGACGTGCAGCGGACGGTGTTTCGTCTGCTCGGCTTCTCGGACGAAGAGGCTCGACGACGGTTCGGATTCTTCCTCGACGCGCTCGACTTCGGCACGCCTCCGCACGGAGGCATCGCGCTCGGGCTCGACCGTTTCGTGATGCTGCTCGCGGGCGAAACCTCGATCCGCGACGTGATCGCGTTCCCGAAGACGGCGTCGGCGTCGGACCTGATGGCCGAAGCTCCCGGCCCCGTCTCGCCCGAGCAGCTCGAGGAGCTGAAGCTGGGGATCAAGGAGTAGTGGTCAGTGGTCAGTGGTCGGGCTGACCACTGACCACTGACCACTACTCGTGCCTGAGCGCCTCCGCGGGCGCGACCCTCGCGGCCCGGAGCGCGGGCACGGCGCAGGCCAGCAGCGCGACCGCCGCCACGACGCCCGCGACCGCGGCGAAGGTCGCGACGTCGGTCGGGGCGACGCCGAAGAGCATGCCCGAGACGAGGCGGGCGAGCGCGACGGCCGCGGCGAGGCCGGCGGCGAGTCCCGCGACGGTCAGCATCATTCCGTGGCCGACGACGAGTCGCACGACGTCGCGCCACTGCGCCCCGAGCGCCAGGCGGATGCCGATCTCGCGCTCCCGGCGCCGGACCGTGTACGCGAGGACGCCGTAGAGTCCCGTCGCGGCGATCGAGAGCGCGAGGAGGCTGCCGAGGGCGAGGAGCGTCGAGGTCGTTCGCGGCTGTCGAGTCTGGCGTCCGAGGTACTCGTCGAGCGTGAGCATCGAGTAGGCGGGCAGGTTCGAGTCCAGCGAGCGCAGTTCATGCCGGATCGGGCCCGCGAGCGATTCCGGCGCGCCCTTCGCCCGAACGAGGAACGTGACGCTCGCGCGCGGCTCTTGCGAGAGCGGCAGGTAGAGGAACGGCTTCGTCTCCTCGGCGAGCGACTGATACTTGCCGTTCTTCGCGACGCCGACGACTTCGATCTCGGGTCCGGGCTCCTTCAACGGAAGCTGTAGTCGTTTGCCGACGGGGCTCTCGCCCGGCCACAGCCGGTTCGCGAGCGCCTCGTTCACGACCGCGACGCGCGTTCCTCCGGGCGCGTCCGTGTCCGCGAACTCCCGTCCCGCGAGGAGCGGAACGCCGACGGTTCGGAAGTAGTCCGCGCCGACGACGTTGTAGCCGACGTACTGCTCGGGGTCGTCCGCCGCGGTCTCTCCCGCCCGCACGACGGGGCGCCGGATGTCGCCGAAGCCGAGCTGAACGAGCTGCGCGGAGCTGACCGACTCGACTCCCGGCAGCGCCGCGACGCGGTCGCGGATCTCGCCGAGCATCGCGCGCGCCTGCTCGGGCTTGTACCCGGCGAGGCGCGGGTTCACGCGGAAGGTGAGGACGCGCGCGGGGTCGAGTCCGGGGTCGACCGATCGGAGCGCGCCGAGGCTGCGAAGGAAGAGGCCCGCGCCGATCAGGAGCACGACCGAGAGCGCCACCTGAATCGCGACGAGTGCGCCGCGGAAGCGCGTTCTCGCGCCGCTCCCGGACGCCCCCTCCTTGAGCGCCTCGACGGGCTGCGAGCGCGCGGCCGCGAGCGCCGGCGCCACGCCGAACACGACGACCGCCCCGGTCGCCGTCGCGGCCAGGAAGGCGAAGACGAGGCCGTCCGCGCCGACGGGTATCGACACGTTGGTCGGCGCGAGGAGAGCGAAGAGGAGGTCGCCCGTCCAGACGACGAACAGCAGGCTCGCGGCGGCTCCGAGCGCGACGAGGATCGCGTTCTCGACGAGCAACTGCCGGGCGAGGCGCGCCCTGCTCGCGCCGAGCGCGAGCCGCACCGCCATCTCCCGGCGCCGCGAGGCCGCGTGGGTGAGTTGGAGTCCCGCTATGTTCGCGCACGCGACGAGAAGGACAAGGGTCGAGAAGACGAGCATCACGCTCACCGCGGGGAGCATCCCCTCGCGCACGGCAGACTTCGCGTTCCCGAGCCGCACGAGCGTCGGCGCGAGCTTCGCGTCGGCTTCGGGGTAGGTGGCGCGAAGCCACGAGACGACGCCGTCGAAGTCGCCGCGCGCCTGTTCGATCGTGACGGACTCGCGAAGCCGCGCGACGGCCGTGAAGGCGCGCTCCCGGCGCTCCTCGACGAAGTCGTAGCCGGGCATGACGAGGTCATGCGCGGACATCGGAACCCAGAGGTGCGGCGCCGTGTCGAGGCTCGTGCCCCTGAACTCGGGCGGGGCGACTCCGACGACGGCGAAGGGCTTGCCGTTGAGGAGCACCGTGCTGCCGACGACGCTCGGGCTCGACCCGAATCGCGTCCGCCAGGTGTCGCTGGAGAGGACGACGACCGAACCGGCTCCGGGCGCCGCGTCCTCTTCGGGCAGGAACGTCCTGCCGGAGGCGGCCTTCACGCCGAGCAGGTCAAAAAAGTTACCCGTGACGATCTCGGCGAGGATCTGGTCGGTCCGGCTCCCGTCGTCGAGCGCTGCGGGCGTGACGGCGGAGAGGGCCAAACCCTCGAAGGCGCGTTGCTGCTCCCGCACGTCGCGAAAGTCCGGATAGGACATCGCCTCGTCGACGACGACGACTCGCTCGGGATCGGCGACGGCCGGGGGCCGAAGGAAGACTGCGTTGACGACCGTGAAAAGGGCCGTGTTGGCGCCGATTCCGAGCGCGAGCGTGAGGACGGCCACGGCCGTGAAGCCCGGCCGCTTCGCGAGCGTGCGGAGCGCGTAGCGCGCGTCGTTCATGGTGACCTCCGGTGGTCGATTTGCGGTGGGGAATGAAATCGCTATGCCAGACAGTACCAGCCGTATTCGCGACGCGAACGACGGGGTCGACCCCGTCGCTCGCGTCGCGAACGTGCCGGGCACTGTTTGATTGTGGGATCGCTGCGTCCCACCGGCGCGACAGGCCGTTGCGGTCGCGCGCCGTCGCGACATAGGCTGTGGGCTCCGACTCTGACGACTGACCACCGACAACCGATGAGAACCCTACTGCTCGCGACCCTTCTGTGTACGCTCTTCGTCACTTCCTTCGCCGCCGAGCCGAAAGCGCGCATCACGGCGCGCGACCTGATCGGCATTCGCGTCCCGGCCGAGCTCGACGTCGCGCCCGACGGCAAGGGAGTCGTGTTCGTCGTCTCCGAGGCGGACTTCGAGCGGAGCCGCGTCGACAAGGATCTCTATCTCGCTCCCGTACCGGGCGACGCGAAGCGGGTGCGTCGCCTCACCTACACGCCGGACTCCGACGAGACGGAGCCCCGGTTCTCGCCCGACGGGCGCTGGCTCGCGTTCGTCTCGAATCGACCCGTCCCGAAGGCGGGCGAGAAGCCCTCCGGCGACGACGAGCCGAAGAAACAGGTCTGGGTCATGCCCGTCGACGGCGGCGAGGCCCGCCCGCTCACGTCGGCCAAGGAAGGGGTGTTTCACTTCGACTGGGCGCCGGACTCCGGCTCGATCGTCTTCACCGCGCGCGAAGTCCTCCCGACGCCCGAGTCCGAGCGGAAGGAGGCCGACAAGAAGCGAAAGGTCGATCCGACCGTCGCGGACGAGGAGAAGTTCCGCCGCGAGTTCTGGACCGTCGGGGTCGCGACCGGCGAGGCGAAGCGGATCGCGGCGGGCGATCTCGGCGTGGACGGCTTCCGGGTGGCGCCCGACGGCCGCTCGCTGGTCTACGAATCGAACCTCACGGGACGACCCGACGACACCCTGAAGACGAACCTCTGGATCCTGTCGCTCGCGGACGGCACGTCGCGCCAGCTCACGAAAACGGGCGGCGGGACGGCGCGGGCGCGGTGGTCGCCCGACGGCTCGAAGATCGCCTACATCGCCTACAGCGACCCGCGATACGAGTACTCGCGCGTCGACCTGTTCGTCGTGGACGCGGCGGGAGGCGAGCCCGTCGACGTCTCGAAACCGCTCGACCGCAGCGTCGCGAAGTTCGCGTGGGAACCCGACGGACGACACCTGGTCGGCGTGACCGTGTGGGGAGTGTGGCAGCCCGTGTGGCGCTTCGATCCGTCGGCGCCGTCGGCGATGCCCAGGCGCGTCGCCTATCCCGGTACCTTCGTCGCCGACCTGGCCGTGTCCGCCACCGGAGGCTTGCTCCTCGTCGCCGAATCGGACACGGCGACGCCGGATGTCTTCGCGTACGCGTCGGTTCCTCCTTCGCCGCCGATTCGAACGATCGGATCGAACCTCTCGGCTTCGAGCACGGACATTCCGGTTCCCGGCCGCCTCACCGACCTCAACCCGTCGTTCCAGAGCCTCGAAATCGCTCGCCAGGAGACCGTTCGGTGGAAGGCGCCCGACGGGCTCGAGATCGAGGGCGTGCTGACCTATCCCGTCGGCTACAAAGAGGGGACGCGCGTGCCCTTCGTCGTCGCGATACACGGCGGCCCGTTCGGCGTCTCCGAGTCGACGCTCAGGGGCGGCTACTACCTCGAACAGATGTGGGCGGCCGAAGGATACGCGGTCCTGCAGCCGAACTTCCGCGGCTCCGACGGGTACGGAGACGCGTTCGGTCAGGCCAATCGCGGCGACATCGGCGGCAAGGACTACGAAGACATCATGGCCGGGGTCGACGAGGTCGTCGCGATGGGCGTCGCCGACCCCGATCGCATGGGCGTGATGGGCCTCAGCTACGGCGGCTACATGACGAACTGGATCGTCAGCCACACGGACCGCTTCAAGGGCGCGATCTCCGAGTCGGGGATTTTCAACCTCGTGACGGACTTCTCCAATAGCGTCTATCCGAGCTGGGAAGTCGGCTACCTCGGCGGGTATTACTGGGAGCGCGACAGGCTCCAGCTGTACGTCGAACGGTCGGCCTTCCGGTACGCGGAGCGCATCCGCACGCCCGTGCTGATTCTTCACGGCGAGACCGACGACAACACGTTCATCTCGAATTCGAGGGAGATGTATCAGGCGCTCAGGGCGCTCGGGCGAACGGTCGAATTCGCGCACTATCCGCGGGAGGGGCATGGCTTCGAGGAGCCGAACCACCTTCTCGACAAGTCCGCCAGGTGGGTGCGATGGTTCTCGCGCTACGTGAAGGGAGAGCAGCCGGGCCGGAAAGCGCTGTATCTTCCCGGCGAGTACGCGCCCGCCGGGGACTGGGAATACACGGTGGCGGGCGTGGACGGGGAAGGGAAGTACGCCGGACGAACGGCCGCTGGCCGGTACGTGGAGGTGACCCTTCTGCTGCGCGCCGCGGCGGGCGGAGGCAAACCGCTCGCCCTGTCCCCGAAGGACGTCACGCTCGAACTGCGGGACGGCCGGCGGATCAATCCGGTGGGAGCCGCGGTGGCGGCGGCGGGTGCGCGGGCGATTCTGACCGGCGAACCGCGCGTCGAGGCCGAGGCGCCGAAGGACGGCTCGCGAGGTTACGTGCCCTTCTCCGTCGTTTTCGACGTGCCCGCGGACGCGAAGCGCGGCTCCGTGCGTGTTGGCGCGAACGCGCCGTTCTCGGTGGAAATACCGTAAAAAGATGGAGGATGAAGGATGAAGAATGGGTCAGAAGGAGCACTTCTTTCCGACCCACCCTTCATCCTTCGTCCTTCATCCTTTCCGCAACAAAGCCTTCCCGCCTGGCGTATCCTATTTCCATGCCGAGCCGTAGGGTTTTCGTCTCCTCGCTTCTGACAGCTGCCCTCGCGTCGCGGACGCGCGCGGGACAGAAGGACAAGGACGATTCGATCGAGCTCGATTCGGATCTCATCCCCGTCGACTTCACTGTCACCGACGCGAAAGGCGAACGTGTGACCGACATCAAGCAGAGCGAAGTCCGCGTGTTCGACGACGGGAAGCTCCGCGACCTGGCGTTCTTCGACGCGTCGAGCGTGAAGGACCTGTCGCGTCCGCTCGCGGTCGTCCTCGCGCTCGACATCTCCGGCAGCATCAAGCCCGAAGAGATCCCGCTCCAACGCAAGGCCGCGCTGCGCTTCGTGGACCTCGTGCGGCCCGAGTCGATCTTCTCCGTGGTCGCGTTCAGTCACGAGGTAAAAGTCCTGCAAAAGTTCACGAGCAAGCCGGAGGAAATCGGCCGCGCGTTCGACAAGATCGACGAAGTCGGGGGCTCGACCCGCATCCTCGACACCTTCGACCAGGCGGTGACGATGCTTCGCAAGGCGCCGGCGGTCCGCGGCGGCCGCAGGCTGCGGCGCGTCGTCGTGGCGATAACCGACGGGTACGACAGCGCGAGCACGATCAGCGCGACGGAGGTCGCCCGCCGGGCGGCGGCCGCCGGCGTGACCATTTACGCCGTAACGCTGCCGTCCTACGTACAGTCGCTCGACGGGAAGCGGATGCGCGTCCCGACGCTTCTGGAGATCTCGGGCGTGATACCGGCGACCGGGGGGTTGGACCTGACCGCCGATTCGAAGGATTTCGGCCCGCTCTTCCAGGCCATCGCCGAAGAGGTGACGACCGGATATCAGGTCGCGTTCTATCCTCCCGACGCCAGCCGCAACGACGGCAAGTTCCATCAGATTCGCGTCGAAGTCGCGCGGCCCGGAGTCTCCGTACGCGCGAGCCGGCAGGGCTACCAGCTGGAATGAAGTTGGGAGTCGGGAACTCGCACTCCCGACTCTCTAATCACGCTTCGCTCATTTCCGGAGCTCGGGTAGTCCGCGAATCTTCGCTCGCGGCGGTCGGTGCGCGCCGGACGCGATAGATGAAGAACGCCAGGGTGATGCCCCAGACGAAGATGCCCGCTTGTTGTAGCAATCTGAAATTGTAGATCGAGCCCAGATTCGCGAGAAGGAGGGCGAGTACGATGGTCGCGGCCCACGTCTCGAGCCGCGTGCGTCGCTCCTTTGCGGCTCGAAAGGCGGCGATCATCGGAATGATGAATATGACGTCGTCGTACGCCAGGTGATAGGTCCAGATGCGGCTGACGACCGACGTGATGGCGAGGAGGTCCCACAACTGGGCCTTGCGGCGAAAGTAGACGAGAATACCGAGCGCAGCCAAGAGCGCGAGGCTGGTCGGTTTTTCCGCTCTCCGGAACCCCGACGTGATGAGAATCGAACCGAGGTTCTGGTCGTTGCGAATTCCGGTCGACCTGGCGTTGTAAATCGTGGTCGTACGGTACAGCCAATTCGATACGAGATCGACGACTCCGGCCGGCTGGGGAATCGACGCGGCCCAGGTCGCCGCGGCGTAGGCTACGACGGCCATCACGCCCACGCGAATGCCGTTCGGAAGGATGAGGACGATCCAGAAGAACGGCGCGGAAATCTGCGGTTTCGCCAGCGCGAACACGAACAGGAGGGCCGCCAGGATGTCTCGAGGCCAGGAAGGTTTGACCCAGACGAGCAGAAAGATGGTTGCCAGGAGGATCGCGACGATGATCACGCCCATCTGCCCCATTCCGAGCGTATTCCAGAACGCGTTCGGGAAGAGCGGAATCGTGGCGACGAACAGTCGTTCCGGGAACGACGCGGGCCGACTCTCACGGACCGCCACGCACATGAGCCAACAGCTCGCGACGACTGTAAGCCCCAGCCACATCCAGGGTGCGTTCTCGATCGAGATCCAGCCCAGGACCGGCCACAGCAATAGATAGGTCGCGGGCGGGTAGACCGCCTGCACGATGTCCCCGTACACCGGTATCCCACGGTACCATCTGCGTACTTCGAAGTATCTCCAGATGAGGTCGCCGGCGTAGAGCTTGGTGCTCATCGGCGCGAGCAATCGGGAGAGCCGTGGCCCGGCGAGGCGGCACGAAGGCAGCATCAGGAGCAGGCCGACCAGGGACGGAAGGGCCTGCTTCAGGCGCTCGAGCCATCGAGCCGAGGATGCCTCCTCGACGGTAGGACTGGGGGCAGGCTCCTGGGGGCGGACTTCGATATCGCGCTCCATGCGACCAATAACTGACCGGCGAGAAGGAATGTGGCTTCGCGAGATGGCCGACTTCGGCGGGAAGGATAGTAGCCCCGAAGCCGTTGCCCCGCAAAGCGACCGCGGTTTCGATTCGAGCTCGGTCGTCGGTTCCGAGCCCCGTCAACCGACGGCCGACGAGAGATGTCGCCGGGCCCCAACCCTACTGCTGCTGTTGCTGCTGAAGGCGCCGGTACTCCTGAACGGCGGCCTCGTGCTCTTCGGGCGTCCTCGAGAACTTGTGGTGACCGTCCGTTCCGTTCACGACGAAGAACATATAGTTGGTCTCCGCGGGGTTCAGAACGGCCTCGATCGACTTCCTTCCGGGGTTGAGGATCGGCCCCGGCGGCAGGCCCGCAAACTGATAGGTATTGTACGGATCGAGCCGGCGGCGGTGTTTCGGGTTGTTGACGTCGCCTTCGTAGTCGTTCGCGCGGATCGCGGCGTAGATGAACGTCGGATCCGATTCGAGCTTCATGCCCTTCGCGAGCCGGTTGTAATAGACCGAGGCGATCATCGGCCGCTCCTCGTCGAGCTTCGCTTCTCCCTCGACTATCGACGCCAGCGTGATCGCTTCGTGGAGGGTGAGCGAGCGCGCCGCCGCCTGCTCCTTCCACTCCGGTTTGTAGACCTGGCGGAACCTGTCGACCATCTCTCTGACGAGATCGGCGGGCCTCGCGCTCGGCGTGTACTCGTACGTATCGGGGAAGAGATAACCCTCGAGCGTGGCCGCGTCCGGGTCGAGGTCGCGGATCAGTTCGGGCGAGGTCGTCAGGTGAAGGAACTCCTCCTTCGAACCGAGTCCGGTCCGCTCGGCGAGCAACTCGGCGACCTGATAGCGGTTCTTGCCCTCGGGGATCGTGACGCGCCGGGTCGCGACCTCGCCCTTTCGGATCTTCTCGACGGCCTCGTAGGCGCTGATGGGCGAGTCGAACTGATAGTCCCCGGCCTTCAGCTGCCGTCCCTGACCCGTCACCGTCAGCCAGACGAGCAGCGCCGTTCCGTCTCGTACGACGCCCTCGTCGACGAGCCGGGCGACGATGTCCCGCGTGCCCTTGCCCGGCTCGATCGTGACGATCTTGTCCGCCGCGCCATGCTCCCGGCGGTTGAATAGGCTCGCCTGAAACCAGACGGACGCGACTCCTATCACGAAGAGGAGCGCGATCGCCCCGGTCAGAGCGCATCCGACGCGGCGTCTAACCATCGACGACCCTCCGACCGGCGGCGGCGAGGTACTCTTCGAGGATGATGACGGCCGCTACTTCGTCGATTCGCCGCTTCCTCTCCTCCGCGCGCACGCCCATCCCGCGCAGCCGCTCCTCGGCCTCGAACGACGTCAGCCGTTCGCCCGACGTGTGGACCGGGACGTCGACGGCGGTGCGGAGGCGTTCGACGAACCGCAGAACCCGCTGCGCGGCGTCGCCCGCGCTTCCGTCGGCGAGGAGGGGGAGGCCGACGACGACGCCCTCGGCCTCGAGCTCGGTCGAGAGCCCCGCGATGCGCGCGACGGCGGCAGCCTCCGGCAGATCGCGCAGCGTCGTGACGCCGCGCGCTCCGATACCGAGCCCGTCCGAGACGGCTATGCCGATGTTTCGTTTACCGTAATCCACGCCGAGGAGCCGCATGAGGATTACGCAGTATAGGCGGAGAGCGGAGTCCCGCGCCAGATCAGTTGTCAGTGGCCGGTAGGAAACGTCTCACGTCGAACGAGTCTTACCGACTACCGGCCGCTACCTGCCGTATCAAGCGACCGGCGCGGCGCCTCCTCGCGACGGAGTCTCATTTCACTCTCTACGCGCCGTGGCGCACGGCGCGTCATTTTTTTTCCGCGCGCCTCCCGAGGTAGAATCCCTCCTCGAACCAACGGAGGTGAGCGTCATGGTGATCGTGAAGTTCGTCGACGGCAGCGCGCGTCACTTCGAGATCGGCGGCGAGGGCTTCGAGACTCGAGACGGCGAGGACCTGCTCTTCGAGTTTCCGAACGGCGAGATACTTCTCGGGACCGTGCACGTGATCCCGGAAGGCGCCGGGCAACCGCCGGACGTCGTCTATCGAGGAGTCCACGACGCCGAATCGCATCGGATCGACGTGAAGGGGTGACGAAGTGCGAAGTGCCGAGTTCGACACGCGCCTACTCAGCACTCAGCACTCTTCATCAGCCGAAGCACCTCGACGCGGGCGCGGGCGCGGGCGATGGCGCGGTCGAGCGAGGCTCGTTTTTCGGACGTAATGTCGCGTCCCTGAAGGGTGCCTTCCTCCGCGGAGCGCCAGATCCGGAAGAGCTCGGAGTTCTCTGCTTCGTCCATTTCCTGCTGGATCTCGGCGAGGCGCTGTCGTGCCCGCTCGGCACGGAGGCGGAGCCAGGAGACGTCGACGGCCGATCCGGCGCCGTCTTCGGGTCTCAGGCCGGAGAGAAGCGATTCGAGCGCCTCGTGGTTCCCGACGCTGTACGCGCGATTCGCCTCGACCATGAGTTCGTGCCGCAGGTCCGCCTCCATCGCGTCCGCGCACCTGTCGGGGTGCATCATCATCGCGACGCGGCGGTAAAGGCGCTTGAGCGACTCGGTGGGCGAGTAGGGCGCTCCGTCGTGCGCGCACGGCGCGTCCTCGTCGAGCGCGCGCGCCGACTCCTCGGCGCGCTCACGCGCCTGTCGCGCTTTCTCGCGCAGCACGGGGTCGTGGGGCGACATGTCCGCCATGGCTTCCGCGATGTCGGCCTCGAGGACGTCGAGCTCGGCGTACTGCGCGCTGAGCGCGGCGCGGTACTGCGCCTCGAAGGTCCGTAAGCCCGCCTGTACGACGGCGAGCGCCTGCTCGCGTGCCGCGACCCGCGCCTCGAGGTCCTGGATCTCGAGGCGAAGCTCGGCGATCTCGCGCGCTGTCGCGCGCGCGAGGCCTGAGAGCTGAAGCCCCGCCGCGGACGCGTCGATCGGTGTCTGGTCGTCGTTCGTCATGCGTTCGTCGTCCGGTTCCGCGCGCGGAACTTACGGACTTTTACCAGATTTCCGCAGACGTCCGCACACCATCGTCGACTCCTGCTCTTGCTCTCGTCGTAAAAGACCCAGCGACAGTCCTCGTTCGCGCAGAGCCTGACGCGCGACGGGTCGAACTTCGTGAGCAGATCGGCGAAGGAGGCCGCGATCTCCGCGCGAACCCACGCCCAGTCGCGCCGCGCGGGCTCGAGGCCGACGCGATAGGCGTTGCCCGCGCGCGCGACCGCGCGCCGCATCGCCGCCGCGCCGAGAACGTCGTTGAGCGCCTTCAGGTCGCGCGCCGACGGCTCGCCGCCGCCGTCGAGCTTCTCGGCGATCCGCCAGAGTTGCGTTCTCAGCCCCCGCAATCGCTCGATCTCGCCAGCCGAGGCCGGCGTCGAAGGCTCGAGGCCCCACCGGCGCAGAAACCCCGCGACCCAGTCGGGCTCGTCGAGATGATCCGTGCGCTTGCCGCTACCTCGGTAGTCCCGCACGTCGCTGTTCAAGAAATCGAGCGCGGCGAATTCCAATGGGCGTAATCCTCAAAAAATAGATTGACCGTTACGAGCCGTCGCCTATATTATCGCCCCGTAACCGGGTAAATGTAAAATGACCGTTACGCGGTACGAAGTACGAAGTACGAAGTACGAAGCGACGAGAAAGGGTTTCGACATGGGCGAACAGGCACGCATTTCGGAATTACTGCGCCGTACCTACGAGGGCGGCGCCTGGCATGGACCCTCCCTGCGAGAAGCGCTCGAGGGAGTGGACGCGGTCGCGGCCGCGAGGAAGCCGATCGCGGGCGCGCACAGCATCTGGGAGATCACGCTTCACGTGTCGGGGTGGACGGACGTCGTCCGGCGCAGGATCGCGGGCGAGTCGGTCTCCGAGCCCGACGAGGGGGACTTTCCCGCGATCGAGGACACGAGCGAGGGTGCGTGGCGTGCGGCGCGGGCGCTGCTCGAGGAGCGCGTGACGCGACTGCGCGGTGCGATCGCGGACCTCGACGATTCGACCCTCGACGAGCCCTACGGGAGCGGCGGTTCGACCGTGTACGAGACGCTGCACGGGGTCGTCGACCACCAGGTCTATCACACGGGGCAGATCGCGGCGCTTCGGAAGGGGTAGGCGGTATTCAGTAGTCAGCCCCGCTCCCACAACGAGTCCTTCGATCGAAGGGTGTGTAGCGGAAACAGAACTGACCACTGACGCGATGTGCAATTGTCTTGAGCCGACGAAGAGGGCGACTCCTGAGCCGCCGTCTTCGTCGGCTCGAATACCTGCCGCCCCGACCCGGGTTGCGCTCGCTGCCCTCGCTCCACCCGGGGCTACCCCCACTCGCCGTCTTCGACGGCTCTCGACGCCCGAAAAAACGTGCACATCGCGTTACTGACTACCGACTACTACTTCAGCACCAACACCACGGGCGACTGCTCGGCGGTGCGAATCTTCTCGAAGAACTCGCGCACCTTCGTGTACTGGTCGACGGGAACGGTCGCGGACCTCGTCACCAGAGACCGCGTGAAAAGGAGCGATCCCTCCTTCACCTCGTATCCGGTCGAGTAGGAGCCGAAGGGCGCCTCGAGCTTTACCGGGTCGGGCAGCTCGTCGACGTCGAAGTTCGGGGGCAGCTTGATGCGCGCCGTCTCCGCGTATGCTTGCGAGTCGAGCACGACGGGGTACTTGCGCTGCGACGAGGTCAACGAGAGGTCCGAGCGGCGCGAGACGACCGCTGGCTTGAAGACGAGCAGCCGGCCCTGCATGAGCTGGCCGTAGCGGGTCGCGGAGAAAGCCACGTCGAGCGCGAACTTCCCGCCCGCCATGCCGTCCTCGGGCTCGATCTGCGAGACCTTGGCGCCGGTCGCGCCCTCGGCCACCCACCGCTCGATCCGCTTCGTGTAGTCCGGCCGCGAGAGCGCCTGGAACGCGCCTCGCTCGTCCACGGCCGCCTGCCCGTAGGAGAGCTCGCGCACGGTCGCCTGCAACTCCCCGGTCGCGCTCAACGTGGCCTCGAGTGTCCGTTCCAGCCGGTTCGCCTCGGGCGGCGTCGACGGCATTCGCAGCAGCGCGCCGTTCTCGCGCGCGACGAGGAGAGCGAGGCTTCCTTGCTCGTGTCCAGGAAGGTCCCCGAGCGGCGTCATCTCGGCCGTCGGGTCGAATATCAGCAATCGCCCGACGGGCGGGTGGGTGACGACGGTCGGCACGTCCACGGCGTCGCTCACCTTGATCGCGATGATGCAGTGATTGAACTGCTGCGGCGAGGGCCATTCCTCGCGAACGTACGTCGGATCGCCCGAGAAGATGGGCATCGGGTACGCCGTGATGCCGACCGCCGCGAGCATCGCGCGCATGAGGTTCGCCTTGTCCTTGCAGTCTCCGTAAGACTTCGCGAAGACCTCCGACGCGAGGTGTGGGCGGTAGCCGCCGCCGCGCCCGAGGCCCGTCTGGATCGAGATGTACTTCACGCCCTGAACGTACCTGCCTACGGCCTGTATGCGCTCGAGCTCGGTCTTCGCCCCCGCCACGAGCGCCTGCGCCTTGGCCGTCATGGCGGTGTCGGGTGTCGCTTGCGGGTCGCTCAGCTCCGAGAGCCACTTCGAGACTTCGGGCCAGGAGGAGAAGCTCGGTCCGGCGTTCGTCCGTTTTCCGTCGGCGGGGAAGTAGCTGACGGCGAGCCGCGGCGCGAGCGTCGTCGTCGGCGGGCTCGACGGCTCGTCGTCGATGAACGGCAGGCCGCGCAGTTCCCACGCATATGTCGAGCCCGAGACGACGGGCTCGACCGGCGCATGGTTGAAGGTGACGCCGCGAGCGGTCCAACCCACAGGGAGCGAAAGCGTCAATTTCGACGAGACGACCGGGTTGCGCCCCTGGAAGTACCACTCGTGCTGCGTGAAGACGGACTTGCTCTCGGTCGTTATCTCGTAGCCGAACACGGAGCCGGCTTCGGCCTCGTCGCGGAGAGAGAGCATGACGTAGCGCGCCTCGTTGTACACGTCTTCGGCCGAGGCCGCCATGTCGACCGACTCGCCCTTGCCGTACTGCTTCGGCTGACCCGTCGCGGGGATGAGCCAGGCGCGGAAGTCTTTGACCCTGTCGGTGTCGGGGTGGTAGACCGCCCGCGCGGTCGCGAATCCGCGCCCCTCGCGGGCGAGGATTCGGGTGGCGTAGCGCGTCACGGTCGTGAGGCGCCCGTCGTCGTTCACGGTCATCTGCGCCTCGTCGAGGAGGACGACCGCCGGGACGTTCTTGTCGTACGTGGGAGTCGTCATGGCCGCGGCCTGCCGCAGCCACGGGGGCGTGTCGTCCGCGCGCGCGGCGGGTACGGGCGCGACCGCCGGCCCCAATGCGAAGATCGCGAGCGTCGCGAGCGCCCGCGCGATAGGTGTATTTCGGTTCGATGTCATGGCAGCCTCAGTTGCCCGCCGCGGCCGCCGCGGCGGCCTGCTTGAGCGTGATCGTGTGCGTGTCGTTCTTGTGGAACTGGTCGAAGAGGCCCTTGAGCGACGGGTAGGTCGTGACCGGGAAATAGATCTTTCCCTGACCCCCGAACCACATCGTGCGCTTGCAGAGGAGCGTCGACTCGCCCTTCATGCTCAGCTGGATGTCCTGAGCCGCGATCTCCCCGGCCTTGACCGGAACGGGCGCGTCGGGGCTGTCGAGCGCGAATCCCTTCGGCAGTTCGATGGTGACTTCGTCCTGCTCCAGCCAGGGGTAGCTGAAATAGACGTCGTACCTGCGCTCGCTCGCCGCGAAGCGCGGGTTGGCGCCGTAGCGGAAGAACGCGGGCTGGAGGAAGAGGCGCTTGCCCGTCTTCTGCGCGTAGCCGGGAACGCGCACGTGGAAGCTGTAGGTAAACGGCTTCACCGGGTCGGTGACGTTCTCTATCTTGACGTCCGAGACCTCGGCCGTGCTCATCGACTCTTTGATCTCGTCGCGAAGCGTCGTCTCGCGCTCCGTGGGCGAGTCCTCGTCGTTGTACTCCTTCCTCAACGCGGAGGGTTGGCCGCTGTACTCGATTCGGACGTCCCCCTCGAGGGCTCCGTCCTCGCCGAGGCGAAGGGTGGCGGTCCGTTTCAGTATCGACCTGTCCGGCGGCGTCATCGGCGTCTCGACCCACATCGGGGCGGTCGGATCGGTGACGAGCGCCCGCTCTCCCTCGGCTTCCCACCGAAGCATGCCGTAGGGCACGTACGTGTCGCTCGGGTCCGCGAAGCGCCACTGGTCGCCGACCTTCACGGCCATGACGACCATGTTGAGGAAGTACGTATCGGGGAAGTTCTTGTCGAAGAACATGTCGCTCCGGTCGCCGAGGAAGGCCGCGCGCGCGTCGAAGCCCGCGGCGGTCGCGAGGGCGCCGAACAGGTAGAAGACGTCGCCGCTCGTGCCCATGCCCCGCTTGTAGGTATCGATCGGGTTCTTGTTCTCCTTCATCTTCCCGCGCTCTTCGTCGGAGATGCCCGACGCGTCGTCACTCACGTTCTTGATCTGCGTCCGGCAGTATTCGTAGAGCCGCTCGAGCTTCGCGTCGGGCGTCGTCGCGTCGCCGACGATCGTGGCCGCGGCCTTCTTCAACTCGTCGTTGACCTTTAAGAGACCCTTCGTAGTCTCGTAGGCCCTCTTGCCGAAGTCCCGCCAGAATCCTTCGACGTCGACTTTGGTCTCCGAGGAGTAGTAGAGCAGCACCCACGGCCGCACCTGATCCTCGGGCGGCATGTTGGGCTCCTCGCGGAAGGCGGGGACCTTCGACATCGAGGTCATGTAGAAGCCCGTCGACTCCTTCACGAAGGGGGTCGTCTGCGCGTGAAAGGCCGGCGCGCGCATGCCGTAGTTGAACCCGGGGATGCTCAGCGGCTTGATGTGATAGGTGACGTTCTGAACGGGGATGTCGCGACTGAGCGGCAACCGCACGTAGTTCGCGAGCTGGTTGTTCTTGATCTCGCGCCACTTGTACTCGATGATCGCGCCGGGCTCGACCGTCGGCATCGCGAAGGACTTGGCGTTGACCTTCGTTCGCCCGGCCTTGGCGATCGTGCGGTCGAAGACGGCTTTCTGGTCGAGTTCGACGATCGTGCCGTCGGGCTTGATGGTGCGGCCCATGATGCGGTCGATCTTGTTCTTCCCGAGATAGGCGATGTCGATCTGGCTCTGAGACTCCTTGCCGCGCTCGGTATAGATTTTGACGCGTACGTAGTTCTCGAGGACGGTGCGCGGTGAATCGCCGACGGCTTCGTCGTAGACGCGCACGTCCCAGAAGAGCACTTCGGCGTCGGCGTCCTGCTCGACGACGGGAGTCTTCTGGCCGAGCTCCTCGGGCGTAATGGGCCGCCACGGCGGCTCGCCAGCGCGCGCCTTCAGGGCCGCGGGCGGCGAAACGGGCAACAACAATGCAAGTGCGAGCAAGGCATGGATTCTCTTCATGGACTCGGGTGCTCCGATACGGGATGTGGCAAGAGCCAGAGATTGAACGCAAGGGTCGGCAGGTCGGTTGAAATAATACCTAAGCTTGCGCGCAGACAAACAGAAGAAACTGGGGAATCGATTGCGTGGTTCTGATCAAGGGGTCTGATGCGACGACGAGGGGGAATGGCTGGCGCGGCGCAGTTCCTCTCTCGGAAGCGGCTCGCGGAACACGACCTCGCCCGTCGCCAGCATCCTGCGTACGTACGCCACACACAACCCGCAGTGCGTCCCGCAGCCGGTGAGCGCGGCGAGTCCCTCGGCGTCCGAGATCGATTCCCGGCGCGCGACGAGCGCGAGCTCGTCGAACGTGCGATTCTCGCAGACGCAGCGGTCGATCTTCATCTACGGCTCCGTCGCCGGAGGCAAGAGGTACCTGCCGAAGAATCGGCCCGCCCTGAGCTCCGCCGCGAGCTCGGCGGCCGTCTCCACCCGTCGCTCGAACTGCGTGACCGCGCGTCCGACTCGCCCGGGTACGTGCGCGTCGCTTCCGCCGGTCAACCGGAGGCCGTACACGGCGGCGAACTCGCACGCCCGCGCGTTCTCCTCTCGCGTCGACGCGCCGTTGATGCCTTCGACGGCGAAGATACCGGCCAGAGCCGCGATTCGCTCGCCTATGGAGTCGGGATCGGCGCGGAAGGGGTGTGCCGGGACGACGACGGCCCCCGCCGCATTCGCGAAGTCGACCAGCTCCTGGCCGCGCACGACGTCCTCGCGACGAAGCGACTGCCATGCGTCGTCTTCGAGGCCGTAGACGAGGAGGTGCCCGACGTCCGTCGAGATCTCGATCCCTCGCAGGACGACGATGCCGGACCCCTCGCCGAGCTCGGCTGCGGTCGACGACGCTTCGAACGATTCATGCTCGACTACACAGACGCCGTCGAGTCCGAGCGCGGCCGCGCGGTCGAGCACGTCCTCGGGCGCCGCGAGCGCGTCGCCCGACGCGAAGGTATGGACGTGGAGGTCGATGAGCATCAGGATTCCGGAGCGGGATCCGGGCCCCGGACCACGGGACCCTGACTCCTGATCACGGTGAGCATCTCGTCGTGAATGAGGCCGTTGCTCATGACACATTCCGGCCCGAAGGGGTCGAACGGCCGTCCCGAGTAGTCCGTCAAACGCCCGCCCGCCTCGGCGACGATGATCGCGGCGGCCGCGGAGTCCCAGACTTTCAAACCCGCTTCCCAGAACCCGTCGAAACGGCCGCAGGCGACGTAGCACAGGTCGAGTGCCGCCGAGCCGTCGCGCCGGACGCCTTGCGACTTCAGGCTGAACTCGCGGAAGCGATCGAGGTTCGTGAAGTAGCGCTCGGTGAAGTCGTAGGGAAAGCCTGTCGAGAGGAGCGCGTTCACGAGCGGCGCGTTCGTCGAAACGCGAATACGGCGGTTGTTGAGCAGGGCGCCGTTCCCGCGCTCGGCGACGAAGAGTTCGTCTCGCGTCGGATCGTAGACGACGCCGAGCACCGGCTCGCCGGACCTGTAGAGTCCGATCGACACGTTGAAGTGTGGGTAGCCGTGCGCGTAGTTCGTCGTCCCGTCGAGCGGATCGACGATCCATCGATACTCGGCGCCGGAAGCGGCGCTCTCGCCGGTTTCCTCGCCGAGCACCGCGTGCCGCGGGTAGTGAGTCGCGATGAGATTCTTGATCAACCGCTCGGACGCGAGGTCGACTTCGGTGACGAGGTCGATTCGCCCTTTGCGGGAGACGTCAATGTGGCGGCCGAGGTTGGAGCGGAGAAGTTCTCCCGCTTCGCGGGCCGCGCGGATCGCAAGTTCGAGCACGTAACGAGGAAGCTCCTTCCGTGAGCAACCTGGGATCATGCCTGCGCTACGGACCAAAGTTCAACCAGCGAAAAAGCGCCAGGTCCGAACTGGGTCGGCACGGGCGCTTTGTCGGGGCTCGACGGTTGCTCCGCCGAACCCAGCACGATATGACGTAGCCCGCAAACGGGTGCGTTGCTCGGGGGAAGGACGAAGGATAAAGGATGAGCTAGAAAGCGTGGCGCCGCTCTGACTCTGCATCCTTCACCCCTCATCCTTTTCTTGACAGCCCCCAGGGCGGCATCTATAATCGGGCCTTGCATTTGCGACCACCTCCGCGCGAACTCTTCGAACTCGAAAGGAACGGCGTCTCACTCTTGGCTGAAGCCACGGCTTGGCACGCCGAAGACTTCTTGATCAAAGTCGATATCGTAAACAACGTAGCCGACCGCACAGGCGTGTCGAAGGTCAAGGCAGAGGAAGCGGTCGAAGCCCTCTTCGAGGCGATGAAGGGTGCGTTGCAGCGCGGCGAGCGAATCGAACTGCGCGGCTTCGGCGTATTCGTCGTCAAACCGCGCAAGCGCGGCGTCGGCCGCAACCCGCGGACGGGCGAGGTCACCGACATTCCCCCCGGTAAGACGATTCGCTTCAAGCCCGGCAAGGAGTTGCAGGAGTAGCGCGACCTCCGACCGCGAACGGGGCGAAGCTGTGGACAGTAGAGAGTATTCCGGGGAAGTCGACGGCTTCGATCGGCTCGAGGCGGCTTCGGTCTCGGCTCCACCCGCGCGGCGGTCTTCCGCGGGGGGGCGGCTCCGAGCTTTCGGACGCGCTACGTTGCACGTCGCCCTTTTCGCGGCGACGGTCGTGACGACCACCCTGATGGGAACGCTCCTGTCGGTCGACGTGCTCGTACCGGGCGACGCGGGGGTCGCGCAGGTCGTCGCGGCGCTCGCAGCGGCGGTTCTTTCGGACCCGCGTTTCCTGGTCGGCGGCCTCGTCTTCTCGTTCACCCTCCTGACCATCCTGACCGCGCACGAATTCGGCCACTACGTGGCGTGTCGGTACCACCGGGTCGACGCGTCGCTTCCGTACTTCATTCCGGCCCCGCCTCCGATCCTGATCGGGACCTTCGGCGCCTTCATCCGCATCCGCTCGCCGTTCACGTCGCGGCGAGCCCTCTTCGATATCGGCGTCTCGGGACCCATCGCGGGCTTCTGTTTCGCGCTCCCGGCGGCGGTCGTCGGATTGATGTTCGCGGAGCCGGTGTCCGGAAACACGCCCGACGGCGCGCTCATCTTCCACGACCCGCTCCTCTTCGTCGTGCTCGGGTGGCTTTTCGGGCTTCCGCACGCGATCGAGTGGAACCCGATCTATTTCGCGGCCTGGGTAGGGATGTTCGCTACGGGCTTGAACCTCATCCCGGTCGGCCAGTTGGACGGCGGGCATGCGGTGTACGCGCTCTGGGGCGAGCGGGGCCACCGAATACTCTCGCGGAGCTTCTTCGCGACGGTCGTCGTGCTCGCCGGCGTCGCGTTCTTCGAGTACGACAGCCCCGTCTGGTTCCTCTACGTCGTGCTGCTCGCGCTGCTGGCGTTTCGGCGCCATCCCCCGCCGATCGTGTCGGAAGGAGATATCGGGCCGGGCCGCCGTCTCGTGGCGGCGCTGGTCGGCTTCATCTTCGTGCTGTCGTTCCTGCCGTTCCCCGTGACGGTTTCGTGAGAGAGCGCCGAGCGCCATCGGCGGCGCTCGACACTTTCAACTCGACCCGAACCCAATTCGACCTGCGAGCCGTGGGGTTGACGACGCAGAGCTCGTAAGCGCCGGACTCCCGAACGACTTCGGAAGGAATCGCCGCCTCCAATTGCGCCTTGCCGCTGACGGGCGTCGCCTCGAGTCGCAGCCCCTCGCTTCCTTCGCCTTCGAGGCGGAAGAGTACGAGCGCCTGCGGATCGATGTTCTCGCCCTCGAGGAGGACTCGAGCCTTTCCCGCCACCGGGACGACGGCTTCGTCCGGCGTGATCTTGGAGATGAACGGTTCCGCAGTCTGCGCCTGGCCTTCGGCCTTGACGACTTCGATGGGAATGTCGCTCCCACCACGAACCTGCACGGAAACGCCGCCGGGAGCGGCGAGGAGGTCGTCGGGGATCGTGAAAACGAGGGTCCCGTTTACGAGGTGGGCGGGGACCTCGCGCCTCGTCGTCGCCCGACGGACCGTGACGACCGCGCAGTCCTCGAGGCCGCGACCGTGAATGGTCACGTGTGTCCGCGAACTCCCGGCGACCACGCGCCACGGAAGGACGTAGTCGACGGACGGCGCCTCTTGTTGTGCCGCGGGAGTGGCAGCGAGCGCCGAGCCGCATACAATCGCGAAAAGTGTCGCGAGCGCACCGGTGATACGCCGCGTCCGGGGTGAAGGTTGTGGGTTCGTCATAACGTCAGGACGGAGGCGGTCGCCAGGGCTTACGCGACGATGTGTCGGGGGGAGTCGTATCGGGCGGCGGCGGTGGAGGAGGAGGCGAGAGTGTCGCTCCGGGCTGCTGCGAGGGAACCGACGCGAGCGCGTCGGGGACGGGGACGGCCGTCCGGACTTCGAGGACTCGCTGAACTGCGCGCGGTGGCCGCCGCGGAGGACGTACGACAGCGCGCGGCGGCACGGCCGGAGGACTGACGCGCGAAACGGGCTCGACCGCTCGGGGAGCGGTTTCAGATGGAGTGCCGACGACCGGAACGGGCGTGGTCGCGGCCGAAGTCGTCGGAACCGGCGGAACGGGTCTGGTCGCGCGACGCGGGGGAGTCGGATCAGGCCCGGCGGGCGCCGCCGACTCGGTCGGTTTCGTGGCAGCCGACAGCTGCTCGTACGACAGGCCCGATTCCGGAGCGTCGGGACCGAATTCGGGGCCCAGATCCGATGCCGGAGGGCCCGCGTCCGGTCCGGGAGCGGCCGTCGACGGCGGCACCGCAACGGTCCCGGCAGGCGCCTCGTCGGACCCCGCGTTCGGCGCTGCCGCGACCAATTCGTCGCTCGAGGTGGTGGTAAACCGTTTGAAGGGGCCGTATTCGAACGTCACACGGAAGTCGGGCACCGCACGGAGCGCCTTCTCGGGCCCCTTAGCGAACTTGAGCGACGACGTAAAGACGATGCGGCTGGGAAGCGGCGCGCCGAAGCGACTCGCCTTGTACAAGAAATCGGTGCTTTGAATGACGAGAGGCGGGTTGGCGGCCGCCACGGCGATCTCGCGCCGCTCCCTCCATAATTGGGCCGTCGCGGCGTCTATCCACAACCGGCCGCGATAGAGCGGCTGCGCCGAGCCCACCTCCGAAGGGAGCGAGAATTTGAAGCCGAAGCGAGCGTTCGGAGCGGTCTGCTCGTAGTCGACCACGACGACGCTTCGTCCTTCTAACTGCTCGATTCCGACGACTTTGAACGCGAAGAGAGCACGCGCCCAGGCCTGCAGCGGAAGCCCCTCCGAAATGGTGAGGCCGCTGACGGTGCGGTCGAGGTCGTATCGGACGCTCTCTCGAGTGACGCGCTGCAATTCCTCACGGATGGACGAGGCCCCCTCGCGCTGCGCGATCAGCTTGCCGACCCGGTCCTCGCGGCCCGCGACCGGGGTCCCGTCGACTTCGCGGACGTCGCGATACTCGGCGATCGACGCGTTGTCGAGCTGCGCCTGGTAGACGACGAGGTCGGAAACGATTCGCCTGACGCGGGAGACTTCGCTCGACCCTCGAAAGATCTCGATGGTCTTCGTCTCTTCGGCGGTCAGGTCCTGAAAGAGCGAGAAATATTCGTCCGTTCGGGCCGCGGCATCGCCGAGGAAGCGGTCCAGCCGCCGTTGCGCGGCGGTCGGGATAGGAGGGAAGTCCTGCTGCTGTCGCGCGGGTGCGCCGTCGGCACAGAAGAGTGAAAGGACCAGGACGCCGAGGTTGAGCCTTCTGAATCCCTGGACGCGGTGTTCGTCCTGTGGTCGAGCGGGCGCCACGCCGAAAGGGTACCCGAGTGCGCAGCAAAAGAGAAAGGGCCACCGGTAGGCCTTCCGGTGGCCCCGTGAGCTTAGAGCAGAAGACCAAGCCCCCATTCGATCTTCCAACCCCAGCTCCACCTCGCTCGCGGGATCTCTTGCGAGATCCCGCGATCCCTCCGTCAGAACAAACTGCAGGAAACTCTTGAGCGCAAAAATACGAAAAGGCCGCCTGAGGGTTCCGAACAACGCAAAATTGCGTCGATCTCGTGAACCTTCTGGCGACCCGGCTGGCATTGCAGTTCGTAGATCGAGCCCCCATTCGATCTATGAAACCGCTTAGCCCCGCAGTTCTGCGTCCTACAGTTTCCTGTAGTTTGCTCTGAGCAGAAGAGAAACCGAATTTTCAAAACGGTGTGGCGCTTTTCCTAAAGGCAATCCCTGTGCCTTTAGGGCCACAAATCGGGTCCCCACACCGTATCTCTCTGATGAAAAAGACCTAAGAGAAATACCAAACAATAAATTAAGTGCTTGTGACGGGAGCTATTAAAGAGAAAGTGCCGGGAATTGTCAAGGGGTATGTGACGAGAAATGGAATCTGCCCCGAAATTACAAGAAAAAGCCCCGTTTGTGCCCCATCAGTTTTCAGGCATGGCCTTTTTAGCCGCTAAACCGGAAAATTCTGGGGTGATCGTGCCCATTTTTCGGGGCGCTGCGGCAAACAAATTTTGTCACCCCCAAATTCTGGAGGAGTAATAAGCCGTTGAATGTCCGGAAAGCGTACTTGTGATATGGTGACGAGGTCTATGACGCCTTTCGAAGAGGTCTACGCCATCGTCGTTCGGATCCCAAAAGGCTCCGTCGCCACGTACGGTCAGATTTCCCGTATGCTGGACGGAAAATACAGCGCCGTATTCGTGGGCTGGGCGCTGCACGCCATTCCCGAGGGGCGAGAGGACATTCCCTGGCACCGCGTCGTGAACTCGAAAGGGGGTATAAGCACCCGGCAGGTGCTCGGCTATGCGCCCGATCTCCAGAAGCTCCTTCTCGTCGAAGAGGGGATCGAGTTCGACGAGAACGACCGGTGTGACCTGGGGACCTATCAGTGGGACGGAGACTGATAGTCCGCAGTCAACCGTCCGCCGCCAGAAGCGCGGACGGCTGACTGCGTACGAAAAGAAGGGAGCCCTTTCGAGCTTCCTCCGTAGGTTCGTCCTGGTGGAACGCGATTAGAAAAGGATCCGGAAGCCGAGGTGCCAGCAGCGGGCGCTCCCGACGTTGAAGCCCGGGTTCTGGAAGCTGCTGACGACTACACCGTTGAACGCGTCTTCGGTGATGACGTCGGGCACGCCGAAGTTCCTGTGGTTGAGGACCTTGAAGGCCTCGCCGCGGAACTCGATCTTGACGTTCTCGGTGATGTTCGTGGTCTTGAAGATCCCGATGTTGACGTTGTAGTTGTTCAGACCGAAGAAGGTGTTACGGCCGACGTCGCCGAACGGCGTGCCGAAGAGGTTGAAGCCCTCGAGCGCCGCTCGTGTCAGTTACAACGCCCTGCACGTTACCCGTAGTCGACTATGCAGCCGCAGAAAGCGGCGTCGCGACCAGGAGAAGGAGGGCTAAGAGCGCCATAGCCTGAAACTTCACCCACGTCGAGTACTGCTTACCCGTCCTCGTCGCAGTCCCTCCGGATTTTGCTGCGCGATAGAACGTCTTGTGGTTTCGAGGCGTGAACGAAACTCAATGGCTCACCCCGCGAGCCAGACCAGCGAGCCTATTGTGCGAGGGGATCACGTTGTGCCCGGCAAACAGTATTCCGTTCTGTAAAATCATCGCAAAACGCATAGAAATCGCTATTTCTGGACATCGTTGACGCTCGACTGAATCGTAGATCCGAGGATTCGGATGGAAATATCCAGACCTGTAGGTATGGCTAGAGCGTTCACGAAGCGACGGTTCGGGGGATTGCCACTCCTTGTACCGCGGGTCGATCTGCTGTATGGTTAGCCTGCTTTCCCGCGAATACGTCGCTAGCCCAGTTCTTGAAACTCTTTCGAGCGCGGACGACTGTCCGGCTCCCTCTGATTGCGTCGATCGCCGGTCGGCCGTGCGTACTCTCGGAGCGCATACATGCGGGATCGTCTGGTGACAGTTGGCGTTGTCACGGCAGTCGCCGCGGTCTGGGTGATCGGACTGGGCGTCGTGGACCGTATAGGGCCCCGAAACGAGCGCATGGCGTACGAGGCTTCGCCCACGGCGCGCCTCGAGCGACGCCCGGTCCTCTTCGCGATCGTGCGCAACCCCGAGCGTGCGCCGGCCGACGGCGAGTCCGGAGTCGTCCCCGCGGAGGCGCTGCCCATCGCCGTCGTGGAGCCGAACGGCGAGCTTCGCGCGCCGGTGCCGGCCGCCGGAGCGGCCGAGACCATGGTCGCGTCTCACCGCCTGTTCGCCGATACCTACCTCCGGCCCGGAAGCGTCATCCGAATCCTCCAGGGAGGGACGAGCGCGGGATCCATGCGGGTCGACAGCATAGACCACGAAGGCCCTCTCCCGACGGGGCACGGTACATGCGCGGGCCTCGATCTTTCGTTCCTGGCGCCTACGGTCGGCGACGACATGATACTGCTCGGGGTGAGCGATCCGCGCCTCGGCGCGCGGACGACTGGCATCGCACCGATGCGGGCGTCGGACCGGGTCATCGCCTTCCAGCTTCTGCGCCGCGTGATAGCGGATCAGAATCCCGACGCCCACATCGAAGACCTTGACGCCGTCCGCGTGCGCGCCGTCGATCTCGACCGAGACGGCCGCCACGAGATCATCACCTCGGCGATCGTCCGCGTCCGAACGAGTACGCAGCCGCACGCGGAGTTCGGGTGTCTCCTGATCGCCGAACCTCGAGACGAGGGCGACGATTCGGCCTACAAGACGGGGCTCGCGTACGGCGGCGAGAAGCCGGACGAAACTCGCAGCTCATGCCAGTACACGTATGTCGACCAGGTCGACCTGTCGGAATCTCGGTACGACGAAGTGGTCCTCGGCTGTGCGAAGGACGGTCGTCACTTTCTCGTCCTGAGGCGCGGGAGCGACGGGTGGCGCGAGGTCTATCGGAGCCCCGTCAGTAGTCGGTAGTCAGTTGCGTCTCGACGGCCCACGCTTCGATCGAAGCCGTCATTTCGGGTGCGGAACTGACCGCCGTCTACTACTTCGGCCTCGCGATGGCCACGATCGAGACGCCGAACGGAAGGTTCACGTACTGGAAGACCCGTCGTTCTACGGAGAGGATTGCGACGAGCAGCCGATTCGCCCAAGGTGGAAGCACGCGGAGCGACGTTCGCGGGTGTGTCGACTTCTTGAGCAGGCCCTGCGCTATGCGCATCGTGAGGATCGGGAAGAAGAGCGACATGATGAAATAGCTCGTTCGCTCGGGATCGAAGCCGCTGACGGACAGCTTGTTGCGGAGCTCATGGGCGGTGTAGCGGCGCCTATGCTTGAGCGCCTCGTCGTGCTCGCTCCAGAGAAAGCCGTACGCGGGTACCGTACAGATCAGGAGCCCGCCCGGTCGGCAGACACGCCTCAGCTCCGAAAGCGCCGCGAGGTCGTCGTCCGTGTGCTCGAGCATGTCGAGTGCCGTGATGACGTCGAACGCGCCGTCGCAGAACGGGAGGCGCTCGACGGGCGACAGGACCACCGACGTCGCCTCGCGTTTCACGCAGAAGCGGAGCGCCTCCGCAGACATGTCGACTCCGGCGGCGCGGGCATGGCGTCCGAACGCGGCGAGGTTCGATCCCGTCCCGCAGCCGACGTCGAGAAGTCGCGCGTCGGGTGAAGTGCGTGTTTCGTGAGAGACGATCTCCTCGATCAACGCTCGGCGGGCGACGAACCACCAATAGAAATCCTCGAGGCTGTACATCGCCTCGTATTCGTGCTCGTACATGGGTGGTTTCCGGAAGGCAGGGAGTGTACCAAGGGTGTGCTAGACTTGCCACCCTATGGTGACAGTACGAGTTCCGGGGTCGACGTCGAATCTCGGCCCTGGTTTCGATACCCTCGGACTCGCGCTCGGACTGTACGTCGAGGTGAGCGCCGACGTGTGCGACGGGTCCGACGACGGCGCCTGTATAGAAGTCGAAGGAGAAGGCGTCGCCGAACTGCCCCGAACGCGCGAGAACCTCGTCTACCGGGCGTACAAACTCGCGGCGTCGCGCGAGGGCGTCGAGCCCCCGCCCCTGCGCCTGCGCGTTCGGAGCGACATCCCGCTCGCCCGCGGGCTCGGGAGCAGCGCCGCGGCGGCCGTGGCCGGCATCTCGATCTTCGAAGCGGTGACGAACCGCTGGCTCTCGCTCGACCGCGTTCTCGAGCTCGGCCTCGAAATGGAGGGGCACTGCGACAACTTCGCGGCCTCCGTTCTCGGAGGCCTCGTGACGGCGTGCACCCCGGCCGGGAAGCCGCCGGTCGCGGTCAGCACGGCGTGGCCCGCGGAGCTTCGGGCGGTGCTCGTGATACCGAACGTGCATATGCGGACGTCCGCGGCACGCGGCATCCTGCCTCGAACGGTGCTTCGAGAAGACGCGATCTTCAACGTGCAGCGCGTCGCACTCCTCCACGCGGCGCTCCGCGAGCGGCGGTGGGATCTGCTGCGCGACGCGATGCGCGACCGCCTCCACCAGCCGTACAGGGCGTCGCTCGTGCCCGGCCTCGAAGACGTGTTCGACCTCGAGCCGGAAGGGTCGCTGCTCGGCGTGGCGATGAGCGGCGCCGGTTCCGCCGTCATCGCGCTCGCCGTGTCCGACTTCGAGGCCGTCGGGGAGCGAGTCGCGCGGTGCTTCGCCGCGCACAACGTCGAGGCCTCGGTGCGGGTGCTCGACGTGGACACGCGGGGGCGCACTATCGTCGACGAAGCCGCGCGGTAATCTCAGGCATGGACCTCTCTCGCGTTCCCCCCGGCGTTCAGTACTTCTTCGACGAAGACGTGTTGTTGCGGCGCTCCGTCGAGCGCGACGTCATGGGCGTCTTCGCGGGTTGGTCGTATTCGGAGATCGTCCTGCCGATCTTCGATTCCTACGAGCTGTTCGCGCCCGCGCTCGGCGAGCACCTCGACGAGAGGACCTATCGATTCGCCGCCCGCGACAGCCGCACGGTCGCGCTCAGGCCGGACCTGACCTCCCTCGTCGCCCGCACGGTCGCCACCCGGCTGCGCGACCGCGCCCGGCCCCTCAGGCTGTGCTATACGGGCGAGGTCTTCCGCGCGGACGAGCCCCGCCGCGGCCGCCAGCACGAGTTCCATCAGCTGGGCGTCGAGCTCGTCGGGTGGGCGAGCCCCGAGGCGGACGTCGAGGTCCTGCTCGTCGCCCTCGAGGCGCTCGAGCGACTCGGCCTCGACGACGCGCGCATGACGGTCGGTCACGTCCAGTTCCTCGGCGGGGTCGTCGAACGGCTCGGTCTCTCGCCCGACGAGACGGCGGAGATGCGCCACCTCGTCGACCGGCGTCAGGCGGCCGCGCTCGACGCGTTCCTCGCCGCGCACGCGCCCGAGGCGGACCGGGGGAGGTTCTGCCGCCTGGTCGCGCTCGGCGGGGGACGCGAGGTCCTGGACCTGGCCCGGTCGCTCGTCAGCAACCCGCGCTCGGTCGCCGCGATCGGGCAGCTCGAGGGCGTCTTCGCCACGCTCGACGCGCTCGGCCTCTCGTCGCGGGTCGACGTCGACCTCGGCGACGTGGCGGCCCTCGACTACTACACGGGCATGACGTTCAAGGTCTACGCTCCCGGATGGGGGCTCGCGCTCGGCGGCGGCGGGCGCTACGACGCGCTCCTCTCGCGGTTCGGCCGCGACGAGCCCGCGGTCGGTTTCTCGCTGTCCCTGGACTGGCTCGCGGGCGCGCTCGCGGCGCGGGGACTCGACGCCGAGCGGAGGCGCCCGCCCGAGCCGGAGCGCCTCGAAGCCGCGACGGACCTGCGCCGCCTCTTCGGGGAGGCCATCGCCGTGCGGCGGTCGGGTCGGTCGGTCGAGATCGTGCCGGGCGCCGCGTCGCGGGGCGAGGAGGCGCCATGAGCCTGACGATCGCGCTCGCGAAGGGGCGCCTTCAAGACGAGACGGTCGGCCGGCTCGCGGTCGGCGGCGTTCGCGTCGCGCGGGAGGACCTCGAGAGCCGCCGTCTGCTCGTGTCGGACGAGTCGGGGCACTACAGGCTGCTCCTCGTTAAACCGAGCGACGTGCCCGTATACGTCGAATACGGGGTCGCGGACGCGGGGGTCTGCGGCAGCGACGTCCTGGCCGAGAGCGGCGCTGACGTTCACGAGCCGCTCGACCTAGGCTTCGGCCGCTGCCGCCTCGTCGTCGCCGCCCGCGCCGAGGACGCCGGACAAGACTACGGCCACATCGCGACGGTGCGCGTCGCGACGAAATACCCGCGCACGACGGCCGAGTACTTTCGCAAGCGCGGCGTCCCGGTCGAGATGATCGTGCTCTCGGGCTCGGTGGAGCTCGCGCCGGTGACGGGGCTGGCGGAGCGGATCGTGGACCTGGTCGAATCGGGCCGGACGCTCGCCGAGAACGGGCTCGTGCCGACGGACACCATCGCCGAGGTGAGCGCGCGGTTGATCGTGAACCGCGCGAGCTACCAGCTGAAACGAGCGGAAGTGGCGGAGTTGGTGCGGCTGCTCGGGTGAGTCGGGAGAAAAGAGATTCTCAACTCCCAACTTCGTTCAACCCGCGCCGCATCGTTCAAGACGCGTGGCGCCCGCGGAGTCATACTGTCGCCCCAGTAAGGAGGAGCGACATGAAGAGACGACGGTTCATCACGACCACTGCGGCGTCGGGGCTCGTTCTCGCGGCCTCGAACTGCGCGTCGGCGGCGCCCGGCGACTCGAAGGCGACTTCGTCGCCCGCTTCGAGCGGCGCGGGCGCCATCAAGCCGCCCGCGAAGGGCAATATTCCCGTCGCGTTCGTCATCTCGGAGCACGCGACGGTGATCGATTTCTGCGGCCCCTGGGAGGTCTTCCAGGACGTCCATGTGCCGGATCGCGGCGCCAGCATGGACGAGCAGATGCCGTTCAAGCTCTACACGGTGTCGAAGTCGACCGAGCCGATCACCGCGACCGCCGGGTTGAAGATCATTCCCGACTATTCGTTCGCGAACGCGCCGCAGCCCAAGGTGATCGTCATCCCGGCGCAGGGCGGCGCGGACGAGGCCGCCTACGAATGGCTTCGGAAGATGTCGCCGAACGCCGACGTCACGATGTCGGTCTGCACGGGCGCTTTCGTACTCGGAAAGGCGGGGCTCCTCAAGGGACGGTCGGCTACGACACACCACGACTTCTACGAACCCTTCGAGAGGACTTTCCCGGACGTGTCGCTCAAGCGCGGACTGCGCTTCGTCGAGGGCGAAAAGATCTCGACCGCGGGAGGGCTCACCTCCGGCATCGATCTGGCGCTCCGCGTCGTCGACCGCTATTTCGGCCGCGAAGTGGCTCAGAAGACCGCCGAGTACATGGAGTACCAGAGCAAGGGTTGGGTGGTTTGAAGGACGAAGGATGAGGGACGAATTCAGACTCGCCTGGGACGTCGAGCCCGTCCCGGACGGACAGCGCCGGATGTCGGGCAGTCATCCTTCGTCCCTCATCCTCTCTTCCTGAACGCTCCCGGCGTCGTGCCCGTCACCCGCTTGAAGATGCGCGTGAGGTGGCTCTGGTCCGAGAAGCCGCAGGCGAGCGCCACGTCCGCGAGGGGAACGTCGGGATCGGCGAGCTGCGCGCACGCGGCGCGCACGCGCAGCTCCTGAACGAACTCGCCGATCGTTCGCCCGTGCGCGCGCCGGAAGGCCTTCGAGAGGCGGATCGGATCGACGCCCGCTTCCGCCGCGAGCCGGTCGAGCGAGAGGTTCTCGCGAAACTCCTCCCGAAGAAGATCGATGACGCGGCCGATCCACTGGGGCGCCGGGCGCTCGCTCTCCTTGTCCGAGCGCGCGACCGCGGCGAGCATCTCGAGGACGAGTCCCTCGATCGCGAGGGACGAGCAAGCGTCCTGCCTGCGGAACTCGCGGTGGAGCCGCGCGGCGAGCCACAGGATGTCGCCTCCGCGGGCGCTCGCGAAGCCCGCGGGCTTCGCCCCGGACTGGCGCAGGCGCTCGATCCAACGATCGTCGACCTCGACGCTGAAGAAGATCGCGCCGTTTCGTCCGATCTCGTCGGCATGGGTCGTCTCCGGGGGGTGGTACGCGACAGTGTACGGGTCGTACGCGACCTCGCGCCGGCCGAAGCGCTCGGCGTAACCGCCCTCGAGGAGGAGGCAGAAGTACGCGTGCTCGTGGGAATGCGCCGGGAGGGTGCGCGGTCTCGTGTGCCGGATCTCCGAGACGACGAGTCCCCGCGAGGCGTAGCGCCTCGTGACGTCGCCGTAGAATTCTCCCGCCCGCAGGTTCGGATCGCGGTCCGTCGCGCGGATCGATGTGGACATGGGATGACCTCCGTCCATGTCAGTACGAGATTCGAAGGCGTCCTCTTCGGGCCATGACAACTCTTTACAACACGTGCGTCGCTTGCGCCGCCTCCGACCCGCCAGCATACTTCTCGGCTCGGCGGCGAAGAAGGAGTGAGGATGAAGATCATCCGCTACACTGGCGACCCGCAGGACGAGACCGTCGCGAGGCTCCTGTCGCGCGCGGTCGACTTCGACTCGGATCTCGTCGCCCGCGTTCAGGCAATCGTCGACGCCGTCCGCGCGCGCGGGGACGAGGCGTTGCTGGAATTCACCGAGCGGTTCGACGGCATTCGCCTCGAGCCCGAAGCGCTCCGCGTCGACATGGAGCGCGTCCGCGAGGCGGCGGACGGCGTCGAGGACGGCGTCAAGGCGGCGATCCGGCAGGCGATCGCGAACGTGCGCGCCTTCCACGAACGACAGCTCGAGCGGAGCTGGCAGTTCGACGCCGGCGACGGGGTCGTGCTCGGCCAGCGCGTCACGCCGCTCGACAGCGTCGGGCTCTACGTGCCGGGGGGGCGCGCGGCCTACCCGTCGTCGCTCGTCATGAACGCCGTCCCCGCGCAGGTCGCGGGCGTCGGGAGGATCGTCGGCGTCACGCCTCCGGGTAAGTTCGCCGAGAACCCGGCGATCGCGTTCGCGCTCGCGGAGCTCGGCGTCGACGAGCTCTACACGATCGGCGGGGCGCAGGCCGTCGCGGCGCTCGCCTACGGGACCCGGACGATCCCGAAGGTCGACAAGATAGTCGGGCCCGGCAACCAGTACGTCGCGCTCGCGAAGAAGCTCGTCTACGGGGTCGTGGACATCGACTCGATCGCGGGGCCGAGCGAGGTCGTCGTGCTCGCCGATTCGAATGCCGAAGCGCGCTACGTCGCGGCGGACTTGCTCTCGCAGGCCGAGCACGACGAGATGGCGTCGGCGATCCTCGTCACCCCGGACGCCTCCCTCGCGGAGGAGGTCCGCGACGAGGTCGCGCGCCAGCTCGCTTCGCTCGAACGACGCGCCATCGCCGCCGCCTCGGTCGAGAGCTTCGGCGCGATCTTCGTCGTCGACAGCGTCGAGCAGGGGTGCGAGCTCGTGAACCGCCTCGCGCCCGAGCACCTCGAGCTGATGGTCGACGACCCGGAGGCCGCCGCGGCGCTCGTGCGGCACGCGGGCGCGATCTTCTTCGGCGCGTACTCGAGCGAGCCCGTCGGCGACTACTTCGCGGGACCGAACCATGTCCTTCCGACCGGCGGCACCGCGCGCTTCATGTCGCCGCTCGGCGTGTACGACTTCGTCAAACGGACGTCGATCGTGAAGTACACGCGCGAGCGGCTCCGCGAAACGGGCCCGGCGATCGTGGCGTTCGCCAGGGCCGAAGGGCTCGGCGCGCACGCACGAGCGATAACGATCAGGCTCGAAGACATGTAGTTCTTCGTCCTTCGTCCTTTGTTTCTCATGTCCGACCGAGAACCGAGGGCGAAGCACGAAGGACAGAGGACGAAGGACGTCTCATGCGACCCCTCGACAAGATCAAACCCGCCGTGCGAGCGCTGTCGGCCTACACGCTCGATCCGATCGACACGCCGATCAAGATCAATCAGAACGAGAACCCGTTCGACATGCCGGACGAGATCAAGCGCGAGGTCGAAGCGCGGCTGCGCGACCGCGCCTGGTCCCGCTACCCGGACTTCGTTCCGACGCGTCTCCTCGAGCGCCTCGCCTCGTTCGCGGGCTGGCGGGCGGACGGAGTGCTCGCCGGCAACGGTTCGAACGAGCTCATCCAGTCGCTGATGATGGTGACGGTGGGGCCCGGCGTGAGGGTCGCGATCGCCGAGCCGACCTTCACGCTCTACAAGCTCCAGGCGCGCGTGCTCGGCGGCGAAGTCGTGTCGATTCCGCTCACGCCCGACTTGCGGTTCGACCTGCGGGCGATCGAGGCGGCGGTTCTCGGCGGCGGCGCGGACGTCCTCGTGCTCTGCTCGCCGAACAACCCGACGGGCTGCCGGATCGAGAACGACGACCTCGCGCGACTCTGCGAGCGCTTCGACGGGCTCGTCGTCCTCGACGAGGCCTACCATGAATTCTCGGGAAGCACGACGGTGCCGCTCCTCGCGGACCACCCGAACCTCGTCGTGCTCAGGACCTTTTCGAAGGCGATGGCGATGGGCGGTTTGCGCGTCGGCTACCTGCTCGCCGCGCCCGAGATCGCCGCGGAGGTCAACAAGGCGAAGCTCCCGTACAACCTGAACGTCTTCTCGATGACCGCGGCGGAGGCCGCGACCGAAAGGTACGAGGAGCTTCTCAGACCGCTCGTCGACGTCCTCGTCGCCGAGCGCGAGCGCGTACTCGCGGCACTCGGCGAGATCGACGGACTCGAGCCATTCCCGTCGCATGCGAACTTCTTCGTCGTGCGGACGAGGAACCGCTCGCCGCGCGAGCTGTTCGGGTACCTGACAGGGAAGGGGATCCTCGTCCGCGACGTGAGCCACTACCCGATGCTCTCGGAGTTCCTTCGCGTCAGCGTCGGCACTCCGGAGGAGAACGACGCGCTGATAGCCGCGCTGCGCGCCATGTGAGCGCCGCGACTCGGCGCGCTCACAGCTCCGGCAGCCGGCGGCGCAGGTACGAGAGGAAGTCCGGCCCGACGTCCTCGTGCTTGAGGGCGAACTCGAAGGTCGCGATAAGGAACCCGAGCTTGTCGCCCGCGTCGTGCCGCGTGCCGCCGAGTATGCGGGCGTAGAAGGGCCTGTCCCCGAGCAGTCGCTGCATGCCGTCGGTGAGCTGGATCTCGCCCCGGCTGTCGGCGCCCGTCGCCTCGAGGTGCGGGAAGACGTCCGGCGTGAGCACGTACCGGCCGACGATCGCGAGGTTCGACGGCGCCTCCTCGTACCTCGGCTTCTCGACCATGCTGTGGACGCGATACACGCCCGGCTCGACTTCCTCGCCCTTGACGACGCCGAAGCGGGAGATCTCCGGCCCGTCGATCTCGATGACGCCCACGACCGGCGCGTCGTACTTTTCGTAGACTTCGATGAGCTGGCCGATCGCCGGGTCCGCGCTGTCGACGATGTCGTCGCCGAGGAGCACCGCGAACGGCTCGTCGCCGACGAGCGGTTTCGCCACGAGCACGGCGTGGCCGAGGCCGAGCGGGCGCTTCTGGCGGATGTAGGCGATCGAGGCGAGGTCGGAGACGGACCGGGCCAGCTCGAGCAGGTCGCGCTTGCCGCGCTCCTCGAGCGTGCGCTCGAGCTCGTAGGAGACGTCGAAGTGGTCCTCCATCGTGCTCTTGTCGCGACCCGTCACGAAGATGATCTGATCGGCGCCGCTCGCGAGCGCCTCCTCGACCGTGTACTGAATGAGTGGCTTGTCGACGAGGGGCAACATCTCCTTCGGCATCGCCTTCGTCGCCGGCAGGAATCGCGTGCCCAGGCCCGCCGCGGGAAATACTGCTTTTCTAATGGGTTTCATCGCGTGTCCTTCGTCCTCTGTCCTTCGCCCTTTGTCCTTTGTGCGTCTCCACGAGTAGACGCACGACCCGTGGAGCGGGCAAATGACGAAGGACAAAGGACAAGGGACTGAGACTCAAGGGTTCCTTATCAAGCTCCGTCCGCCCGTGATACCTTTTCGGCCGCGATTATCTATCACGACTCCGAGGAACCCATCAAATGTTGGATATCACATACGTTCGTGAGAACCTCGACGAGGTCCGGACGCGGCTCCAGACGCGCGGGTTCGATTTCCAGCACATTGGGATCCTAAGCTTAGAATTCCACGTGGACAAGTTGTCGCGG
>JADMIO011301937.1_pt1 | contig 96112 bp, 59 predicted proteins | sample 8958161 | NCBI WGS metagenome assembly JADMIO01 (sample SAMN16585339, study PRJNA669376) | soil metagenome | isolation source: Crop rotation soil | place: USA: Cullars Rotation, Alabama | collected 2011
GACGAAAGGCCCAGTCTTTCGACTGAGCCTTTCGTTTTATTTGACCATGTTGGTATGATTTAAATTAATACGACTCACTATAGGGTCAGTGCGGCCGCGACTTCAAGTCACGTGAATTCCAAGCTTCGGATCCCACTGTGCTGGAAAGTAACATCACTCACATCCTTCAGCACGAGGTAGGATAGGAGAGAGCATGACTGTAGAGCGATGCACAGAGTGTTCATCTCAGCTTCGGTGGGTGTTGGATACTTTAGGCTGAGCTCTAATGTCATCAGCTGAGTAAAGCGGCTTAACAGTGGATACGCATCTGGAGTGACACGCATCGGATGAAGTTCAGTCAGGGAGGGTAGATTGGAGAGATGCAAAAGTATCGCAGAATTAACCTCAGTGTATGTTAACTGAACAGAATTCAAGTTCTGCAGCCGATGAGGAGGACTGAATGCAGTTGCTGCCTCCTCTTCACTCCACTCACCCTCATTGTACTTGAAATAAGTCAGTGATGGAATTTGTTTGATAACAGCGAGCTGTTCCAGTGACATTGGACATCCAGCGTCCTTTCCGTTCATTCGAACTGAGAATGCACCCCACTGGAACTGAGCCAAAAATATGTTTTGTAACATCGGTGAGAGGTTCAGTTTCTGAGAATTTTGAATAACATCGTGCTTCTCAGGAGGTGGAATTAGACCAACTTCGGTCAAGTAAGGTGCTGAGGGTAAAGCATTGATAATGAGTTGCCATAAATTGAAATCAAGCGCTCCTTCAGAGAAAATGAGTTTTAAAGTGCTCAGTCCTGGCGGAAAGCAATCAAGAAGAAACTGAGAAGAAGCTTGTTCCTCATCTGACAGAGGTGTCATCGATGCATCGAAGCACCTCACTAACCGTAAGTCTTGCAGATGTGATAATTTGGATCGAATCAGAGCCAGTTCATCTAAACGGCCTTTTGAAAACACAACCAATGCTGTGATATGGAAACGCATCCGAGATGAGCAAAGTGATTGAAGGTTTTCAGACGAACACCACTCCATGCGAGAATTCATGCATTTCATTGTCAATGCGGCTCTATACCATGATTTGCAAGTGAGAATACCGGGCAGTAGGCGATAATAATCAGGAACGGAGATATTTGGCTCTCTAAGATGTAGAAATGCGAAAATGCAATGCAAAGCATCAGTGCACAAAGCTTGCGCAATAGATATCGATGAGACTGTGTGAATGTTCAAAGCACTCGGAGCAGCCGGACCAGTGAGGGACGTTTGCATTAGATGCATCTCAGGTTCTGGAATTATTGAGCTCAATTGAATCTGAGATGAGAGTTGTTCATCGAAACAACAGGTTGGTTCGAATGACATGTCGTTCTCCAATGAAGTAGATAGATATGACAGTGAGCGCGATGAGTTTTAGGATACTGCCTCGAGGAAGAAATAAGAACAGGAGAACTTTCAGGAGAGAACAACAACAAACCTTGATTTTCGAGGAAGGGGGAGATGATGTAGAGTTTGTTGAACCTGCCAGTCACAACACATTGAGACTCAATGGGCATTGAGACAAAGGTTTCAAATCAGATAGCACACGAAAAGTAACATGGGACCTCGCTTTGTTCAGATGTAGATACAAAGGTTTGATCGATTTCCACTGATTCATATCACACCCATTCGGGTTGTTTGCTTTTTGCTAGTTCTATATTCGAGGAATTTATGCGCAGAATTTCCAATACAGATCGATGATGCAAGTCGTGCCTGAGCCCGTGAAGGGAATTGGTTTCAGCAGTTCTCAACGTCGACCCGTTGACTGTCAACACAGGATGAACTGAACCAGATCGTAACTCAGAGAAAAAATCTCGAATCAAGGTAGATTCTCTAATAATATTCCGGATATCCAGTTTGCGCAAGAGAGTACATGACTGTAGAGCATCGCACAGAGAACTCAACTCAGATGAGGTAGGAGTAGGAGTCTTGGCGTTAAGATATAATGATCTGAGCTGAGTGAAGCGAGACAACAGCGGATATGCATCTGGTCGCAGTCGCATCGGCTTGAGTTGAGTCAACGAAGGGAGACTTGACAGATGAGACAGAATCGAGGAATTGACCTCAGTGTTCAGCAAAGCAACATCTTTCATATTCTGTAGTTGATGAGGCAAGCTGAATGCAGCTGCTATTTCTTCTTCACTCCACTCACCCTGGTTGTAATGGAAGTTGGTTAGAGATGGAATCTGTTTAACAGCAGCGAGCTGAATGAGAGACATAGTACATACGGCGTCGAAATCAGCCCATCGGTCACGATTTGAGCCCCATTGAAGCGTTGAGAGCATCGTAAGTTGTAACAGGGGGGAGAGATTCAGCTGGAGACATACTCCATTCGGATCATCTCGTTGACTGGGCAAACGCAACACGAGTGTACTTAAATCTAGGGCAGATGGGATGGCATCGATGACCAGCTGACACAAACTAAGATCCATGTTGTCACTTGTGAAGGTGATATCTAAGGAAATTAGTTTACGAGGGAAGCAATGTTGAATGAAAGCATATCTAGCTTGCTCATCCGCTAACACAGGAAGCAACGTGGAGGTATCCAGTGCAAGTCGTAAGGAAAGCAAATGACGCATGTAAGACTGAATGAGGTTCAGATCGCGAATACTGGAATAAAATTTGCCAATGAAGAGTTGAGTAACATGGAATCGGAGGGGAGAGAAGCATAGTTTAAGAAACCCATCGTGTTGACTAAACTTCACTTCTTCATTCCTCTGTTTTTCCTTCAGAGCAGCTTTGTACCATGCTTTGCACGTGAGGATCGCGGGAAGCAGTCGATGATGATCATGCTTGAAATCTGATGTTCGCGGTTCTCGTAGATGAAGGAAAGCGAAGATGCAGTGAAGTGCATCGGTGTGCAATCTTTGTGCAATCGATACAACTGGCGTTTGATGAATGAAAGGAACGTTGGAATGATCAGAACCCACCATAATACTTTCATCATGTGGACGAATACGGTGTTTGAAGTCAAACTTTGCGTGATGCGATACAGGATGTGAAGATCTGCCAGATTGTTTGTAAAAGATTCGAGACTGCTTGATTTTCTCACGAGTTTCTCTCCTTTGTGCGAAATCAATACGTCGCAATTCCATGGTGGAAAGTGACTGGTTCGCGTTCGAGTTCGAAACCACAAAATCGATTCTCTTTCCGTCTGAGAACAGATACGCCGAGAGTGGACTGATGACAGTAGGTCGTCTGTTGGGACTAGATAGAGCCTCTAATTGTACCCCACCGGAATGAATTGGTGCATCGGACTGCGGCGCCGGCAGAAGATTGGTGTCTGACTGGGTGTTGCTGATGGTTGCTGGGACTGATTGGCTCATATTGTCAGTTTATCAATTCACACAATTGAAGAATAATTGAAGGGCAAGTGAAAGTATCGAACTTAGGAACTAAGGAATAGCACAGAATTCAAAATCAGATCCAAATATCAACCGTGCTAGAAAACAGTTACTGGGAAGGTATCTGAAAGTGAATAAGTGTTTAAATCTGTGCGCATGGCAGTTCACACATGCGCAATTCACATTAGATTCAACTGCAAACAGCAAACGAAGCAAAACCGCAGGTGGGGTTTTCATATACCAAGGAATTCACAATGTCTTTTCTGTCACTCTGTTCCAGACCAAACTCAAAACTGCACCCCAGTGGAAATACACCGTTTTCCTCGGAGATTTCACACTGAAATGTGAGTACTCTTTGATGAGAAGAATGAACGAATGAGATTCGCGAAAATACTAGAGAGCACAGTAGAAGTGCATCATCTCTCGAAAATTTGGAGAATCTTTTTACAAGTGGAATAAATCGCAAGTGCAAGTAGAAGAAGAAGATAGCACACTTAGTAGAAAAGGCAAACAAGAGCAAAAAATTGTCAATTAGTTTCCGCAGGGAAAATCCATTCAGTAGATGCGAGAAGCAAGGAAGAAGGACACATTGGAATTTTCAACACTTGCACGTCTGTGATCGTGCAAATATGTCGAGAATGCAGGAGCCCTGTGTAGAACACACCACTCCTGGTATGTTCATTCGAAGAGTTTAAATCGTGACCGTCGAGTACTTTCACGAGGAATCAATGGGATACGCCCCAATCCTAGTATACTTGTCCAAAAACTCTAATCGCAGTCGTTGATCCTTGTGAACACATTAGTACCCTATTATTGTTCTCATCAACAACGTAAAGTTGATTCAAGGAATCCGTTGTCAATGCGATGGGATTGTTCAGACTGTTGGCACTAATTCCACCATTGTTCACGGTGGCCAGAGTGAATTGACCAAATTGTCCATAACATCGAGTTGCGGTCGTCGAACCTGCTAAATAGAATAAAATTCTGTTGTTGAGAGTATCTGAGATGAATAAATTCCCAAATGAATCCAATGCGACTCCATGAGGACCATTCAACGAATCAGCACTGATACCACTAGCTCCCTTGTTCACTGTTGCAGTAGTAAAATCACCCAATTGTCCATAAACACGGCTCGCTGTAGTGGAATTCACTAAATAGAATAATACCCTATTGTTCGTTCGATCTGCTACGTATACATTATCTTTTGAATCGAGTACGATGGCACAGGGGTATGAGAGTCCATTGGCAGATACTGAACCACCATAGTTTGCCGTATTCGAACTCCAACTACTTTGCCCAAGCATTTTCGTGGCCGTATTCGATCCCTGAACAAAGAAAATAACTCTATTGTTCGTCGTATCCACAACCCATAGATTATTATGACTATCACATGCGAGGGCAGTGGGACCAGATAAGGTATTCGCATTCTGGCCACCATTATTCGGTGAACTCTGAACGTAACTATTCCATTGCCCATAGACACGCACGGCAGTAGTGGAGCCTACATATCAAGGACACAAAGAGTACACAGAGGAGAGGGAGGTCAGCTTTGGGATTCAAACAACATTGCCTTTTTGCAATTTCTGTCAGGTGCACGGATGAAAAACTGACCCGCATTATAAAAAAGCACACGATTGTTTGTCCATTCAGCAATGTATACCCCATTATTCGAGTCCACCGTGACCGCAGTCGGAGAGTATAGTGAATTTTGGCTCATGGATGGATAGTTTCCTGCGGAACCGGTCAAAGAGCCCTGTTGGCCAAAGACACCTGAAGCGGTTGTGTAATTGAATGGAAAGAACAGGACTCTGTTGTTATTATAATCTGCTACGTAGACATTTAAACTCGAATCCACTGCCACTCCGAAAGGTGCATTGAATCCATGTGCACCGACTGCCACACCATTGTTCGGAGAGTTGATCGTGAAACTCGATGTCACATCCTGCACTGTTGGAGGGAGGGTAATTGTACGAGTTATTACTGTGGTGGAAGAGCCACTGCCACTGCAGGCACAACCAGTGGAGCGGAATCCATTCACAGTACTCACCAGTAAACTACTACCAGTTAAGCTGAGAGCAGAGTTGAGTGATGTTACGAGTGCGCTGTTACCTAACAGGTTGCTCAGCGTACTCAACGTGCCCCCTTGCGTGTTCAACGTCGCACCCTGCACATTTACCAGGGTGGTCAGATTTCCAATGGCAGTACATATTGTTGATGTGCATGTGAGAGTCTCCACTGCGCCGATACGCAACTGAGTGGCGAACGTAAGGGATTGAACGAAATTCATTGTACTGTTAAGTGACCGGACAGTACTGGTGAGTAGACTCGTACCTGTGAGAGTACTCATCTGTGCTATGCTATTACTGTGATCACTTAGTGTCATCGTATGGGATGCGAGTTGACTTGTATGATATGACACGTTCCCAACGAGTGCACTGGTGCCAGAGAGATTTTCGATCGATGACACTCGGGAAGCAACTGAACCACTGCTCAACTCGACTGAACTTATTCGAGTTGACAGCGAGTTCAACACGGACTGAATGCTAACGTTTGTCAGTTGTAGAGCACTGAGCTGATTCGAATGAGAGTTGATCAGCGCTGAGTTGAGTGCCGAGCTACCTTCAACTGAATTAATTCGATTTGACATCGATGTGATATTTAATTCAGTTGAACTTACTCTCGCAGCAATTATTGACGCACTGATCTCATCATTGGTGATTCGACTCTGTACTGCAGTGAGATTCGATTCCAAGGAGCTGACCCTCATCGCCATGGCAGATGCTGCAGACTCATCCATGTTGATTCGATTCGTCAGTGAAGCTTGAGAATTCTCAGTGACAGAGATACGAGTGAGGGCCAAAGTTAGATTTGATTCCACAGATGTCAGCCTGTTTGCTGTCAGTGAGGCACTCATCTCATCAGCAGTGACTCGAATCACCAGTGCACTGATGTTGGATTCCAGTAAGCTGATCCTGCTAGCTATCAGTGCCGACGCACCCTCCTGATTTGAGACTCGACTTTGCAAGGAAGTGAGATTCGATGCCAGTGAATTCACAATTGAAGAAGAAGTAGAGTAACCACCGATTCTACCCTGCAGTGAGGTGATATTCGATTCCAGTGAGCTAATTCTCGTCTCTAACATCGATGAACTGAGCTCATCAGTACTGATTCTACTTGAGAGAGAATCCGATTTACTCTCATCCACTGTAATCCGATACCAAATTGCAGTGATATTCGATTCCAATGCTGCGATCCGAATGAGTGAGCTCGATGAGCTTCCCTCCAGTGTAGTAACTCGATTCGTAAGAATTGGAGTCTGAGAGTTTATAGTTGATATGGAGGTACTGAGAGATGATATTGAAGATGTATACGTTCCATCTAATGTCTGAATCGCCGCTATCTGATTCGCATAGGATTCAGATGCTAAGAGTAGAGATGTTATCATATCCAGATGAGCTGTAGCGGTTAACTGTAGTGAACTTATCTGAGAGGTATGAGTGGTATCTGATAACTGGAGTGCATTAATCTGAGTAGTATGAGTCTGTACTGTGAGTGTCGTAGCAGCGATCTGAGTAGTATGAGTTTGAGATGTAACTATGAGATCAGCTACCGTACCAGCTAGGTTACTGGAATTCACTGAAGTGATCGTCTCAAAGAGTGCAGTATGATGAGTGAGAATATCAGTGTTAACTTTCATCTCACTCGTCAGTAATGAAATATCCGAGGAGTGGGATAGCACCAGAGTGATGAGTGAACTCGAATCAGGGGTGACTGATTCCAGATCAGAGACTCGAGTTGACAGTGAACTTACGTTTGCACTCAGTGAGCTCTGAAGTAATACGATGTTGTTGGAGAGTGTAACATCGTTCATCTGAATAGACCGTATTTCATCTGAGTGATGAGTCAGCTTACCATCCACACGATTCAATTCAGGGAGTACATACGATCTCATATGATCTGAGAGCTGAGTGATATTCATTTCAGCTACGGTGATCCTCCCTGTCAGATCTATGATCTGAGACTGAGTTGTACTGATCTGATCATCTGATTCAACTTGTGATGATTTTACATGACTGATATCATCCTGCATCTGAGTAATCTGATGTGAGTGCAGTAGTACAGTGTGGTTAATATTCTGACAGCAAGCTAAAGAGTGTACTGAATCAATAGAAATCTGAACTGTCTGAGCTCGTAGAGTGTCATTGAGCTGAGATAACTGGGTCCTGAGATATGCTATGATATCTTCCTGATCCTGAACTTTCGTTTGTAGAGCATTGAAATCCAGTGCATCTGATATACCCTGTGACTGCAGATCAGTTACCTTCTGATTCACAGAGAATAACATTCCGATCACATCGATTCCATTCACTAACAATGTCTGTTTCACTGTTAAGGAGGTAGTCTCTAATGGTGCACCTAAGGTAGAATATCCTACGCCATTCACGAATAGACTCGCGGAGACATAGAGGATGGTAGGAGAGAACGACAGTGATGCTAAAGAGTCCGATGATGAGAAGGAGAATGATGGTGATGGTGAGGACGGCAATTGAGATGTGGTGAGAATGAGAATGGCAATCACTGCAAATCCTCGGACCAGTGAGTGCAAGGGAATTGCCCTCATTGGAGCCAATGCCAATGCGGGGCGAGCTCTCTGAAAAAGAGAGTCTACGGTACTTGCTCACAACGTTGATATCAATGAGTGTGTGCCACCTACGTGTTCCTGATCGAACTTGTCAACGATATACGGAGATGAGAGCGAAATCTATGAGGCACACAACAGGCTCAAAGATGCAATGAGATACGTTGAAAAAGTAATGCAATATTTCTATTGTGTCTCTCCATTATTCTAGTGACAGCTATCAGCGCACATGCATGAAATGATGCATGCTGGTATTCGTATTAACAATCATATATCATAGAATGAATGCATGTATTGGTCAAAGAACAATTCGCCTCAGTGGCATGATGAGACATTATGCGTGGAGAACAGATCCTAGAAATCTAATATCACATTCAGCTAATTGAGTCAGTGACCTCAATGCACACTGGTTTCACGAATGAGATGAATCGAAAAACCCAATTCGTAGATTCATTGAACATAATGGTTTTTTTCGATCACTTCCTAGCTCTCTCACAAAGCAAAGAATCAGTCTGAACTCTTGGGAATGAAAACTATAAAACTTATCCGGTCACTGTCTTGATTAATGTGGCAACGCCAGGGAGAGATACCAAAAACATCACGTAGGGAGTTTTCGTCAGCTTGCCATGAAAAAGGGGTATTTAATTGGAATTCGAAAGAGAGACCGTGAGATTTTATCTCGTTCAGCAGTTGATGTGCAGGAATCAGATCATACACGAGTGATAGAGATAATTTACGGAGACGAGTACAGGATTGTAAAGCTGTGCACAAAATGCCCAACTCAGCTGCAGTAGGTATCGGGCACTGCATAATGAGTTCAAGTGAGGTTAGTTGAGGGAAGCGTGCTAACAGTGGATAGGCAGTTGGAATCAGTACGCCAGGATGAAGTTGAGTCAACGAAGGAAGATTACAGAGTTGAGATAACTTTTCAACATCGAACCATTGCCTTGCTATTCCAACGTATTTCAAATTTTGAAGTCGATGAGGTAGACTGCATAGAGCATGTGTCTCACTCAGCGCACCCAAATCGTAGTCGAATTGAGTTAGAGAAGGAATTTGTTTGATAACAGCAATCTGGTCAAGCGACATTGGCCATGAATAGCACTCAAGATGGTCACAACTTGGTCCCCATTTGAGAGATGATAGCATTGGAAGTGAGAGAAGTGATGTGAGATTAAGCTGCTGATACAATAAGCCAGTGGAGTTATCTGCATCATATATTTTCGGTTGATTTGGTGGAGATAGAGTAAGGTCAATCAAGTGTGGAGCAGATGGAATAGAATCGATGATCAGCTGCCAGAAACTAGGATCGAGTTTGTCACGGGAGAGTCTGATAGTCAGCTTAGTGAGTCCCGGAGGAAAACAATCTCGAATGAACCTATCCCTGACTACCGCAGGATCCTGCTGAAGATCATCCTCTGACACAGGTGACGAATGATTCGATTGCATGTCGTTCATACCTAATTGAACCTGTAACGTCAGAAGATGTGGTAGGCTAGAGCGTATCAGTCCAATGAAAGATAGATCAATGTCCTGTGTGAGGTACAGTCCAGTCACATGGTATCGTAATGGAGAAGAGCAAAGGGACTGAAGATCAGAAAGTTCTTGCGAATATTCCCAGGGGGCAAAATGAAGGTTTTGGCATTTTACTTTCACTCCAGCACGATACCATGATTTACAAGTCCGTATGGCGGGTAGTAATCGATAGTGATCATGATGATTTCTCCACCATCGTTTGGGTTCTTGCAAATGTAGAAATTCAAATATGGATAGAAGTACATCCGTATACAGTGCCTGTGCAATGGATTCCTTGTTGACCCTACGACTGAAAATCGAAGAACATGAATTCATATCATCGGAAGCACGTAGACAAGATTGAGGCGATCCCATGGGGAAATAGTACTGCAAGCAAAACGTAGAATGAAAGAGTTCGAACTGCAGAGAGAGTTTATTGTTAGGGAGAAGATTCGACGAGAGTTAAGAAGGATCTGTGCGCATGGCAGTTCACACATGCGCAGTTCACATAACATTTCAACTGCAGTCAGCAGAAATCGATATAGTCATGGCAAAAAAACATGTCTTGAGATAGCACCACTCTGATCGAAAGACTCGTCAATAAAAAAAGCTCTGAGCGTAAACTGCAACGTGATGAGAGGATTTAGAAACTGAATCTCATAAGTGCACACAAGGAAAACAAAGTCCATTTTCATTGACAAATGGAAAAACTTATTGTACAACGGTAAAATAAAATTAAAATCGCAAAGGAACATGTGTTCCTTGAAAACGCTTGGGATCCCAAATCATATTCTGTTTCTGTTCTTGTTCTTATCCCCTGTTAGTGAATTTGGCCGAAGACTCTAATGGCAGTCGTTGATCCTTGGGGGTAAACCAGCACCCTATTATTACTATAATCTACTATGTATAGTTGATTCAATGAAATATCGAAAGTGAGTGAAATGGGATAATATAGAGAGTTTGCACTGATGCCACCATTGTTTACGGTAGCCAGATTGAATTGACCAAATTGACCATAGCATCGAGTCGCTGTCGTCGAACCGGCAAGATAGAATAGAACACGATTGTTGAGTGCATCAGCAATGAATAAATTCCCCATTGAATCTAATGCTACACCTTGAGGATTACTTAAAGAATCAGCACTCAGACTTCCTTTATTCGCGGTTGCAGTAGTAAAATCACCCAATTGCCCATAAACACGGCTTGCTGTAGTGGAATTTGCTAAGAAGAATAGTACCCTGTTGTTATTTCGATCACATACATATAAGTTGTTGTTACTATCGAGTGTAAGACCAGTAGGATAAGAGAATCCATTCGCTGAGATTGCCGACCCTCCATTCGCTCCACCTGCACCCCAACTAATTTGCCCAATCAATTTTGTCGCAGTATTTGAACCTTGAACAAAATACAGAACTCGATTATTTCCTGAATCCGAGATGTACAACCCTCCGTGAGAATCCACAACGAGACCTTGTGGATAGGCTAAGGTATTCGCACTAGTTCCACCATTGTTCGGAGTAGCCTGGATAAAACTATTCCATTGGCCATACACCCTAACAGCAGTGGTGGAGCCTGCGCATCAAAAGAACAGAGAGCACATAAAAGAAAGTAAGGTCAGGGAAGTTATATCCCAATAAACTAGATCAATTCCAGTATCACAAAGGTTGTGTAGGTGATTATGAAGAACATTGACCTGCAGCATAATAAAGAACCCTCGAATTGTAATATTCTGCTACATAGACATTGTTTTGAGAATCCAACGCTATGGCCATGGGCGAATACATTGAATTTGCACTCATCGATGGATAATTTCCTTGATTTTGTGTCAAAATTCCCTGTTGGCCGAAGACACCAGTTGCAGTCGTGAAATTGTAGGGATAAAATAGCACGCGATTGTTACTGCTGTCTACGATGTAAGTATTTAAGTTTGAATCCAGTGCCACGCCAATAGGAACATTGAGTCCGCGTGCACTGGCCCCAGAGGCGCCTGCCCCATTGTTCACAGAATTGATTGTGAAACTAGTCATTACATCCTGAGTTGTTGGGGGAAGAGTTACGATGTGATTCACGACCGTTGTTGTTGAAGATCCACTACTAGAGCAGCCACAGCCACTCGAGCGGAAACCATTCACTGTACTCACCAGTAAACTACTTCCAGTTAAACTCAGAGCAGAGTTCAGAGACGTTACCAGTGCACTACTTCCTAAAAGGTTGCTCAGCGTGCTCAACGTACCCCCTTGCGTATTCAACGTCGCTCCCTGTGCATTCACCAGAGTAGTCAGATTTCCAATGGCAGAGCATATGGTTGATGTGCATGTAAGAGTCTCCACTGCACCGATACGCAACTGAGTGGCGAACGTAAGGGACTGAACGAAATTCATTGTACTGTTAAGTGACCGGACAGTACTGGTGAGTAAACTCGTACCTGTGAGAGTACTCATCTGTGCTATGCTATTACTGTGATCACTGAGTGTCATCGTATGAGATGCGAGTTGAGTCGAATGATATGATACGTTCCCAACGAGTGCACTGGTACCAGAGAGATTTTCGATCGCTGACATTCGATTGGAGAGTGAACCACTGCTTATCTCGGCTGAACTCATTCGAGTTGAGAGAGAATTCAGAGTAGACTGAATGCTAAGGTTTGTCAGTTGTAGAGCACTGAGCTGATTTGAATGTGTACTTATGAGGGCCTCATCAGAATTGATTCGATTCGTCAGTAGAGTCAGTGAGTTTTCGGTATTCGAGATACGTACGAAAGTAGATGACAGATTTGACTCCACGAACGTCAGTCTGTTTGCTATCAGGGATGCACTCATCTCATCAGCAGTGACTCGAATCGCCAGTGCACTGATGTTAGAATCCAATGAGCTGATCCTGTTAGTTATCAGTAGAGAGGAGCCAATTTGGTCAGCGCTGATTCCAACCAGCAATGAGGAAATATTCGATTCTAGAGAGGTAACTCTGGCTGCTAGCATGACTGAACTCAACTCATCATTAGTGAGTCGAGTGGCGAGCGAATCCGATTTACTCTCATCCACTGTAAACCGATACCAAATCGCAGTGATATTCGATTCCACTGCTGCGATCCGAATGAGTGAGTTCGATGAGCTTCCCTCCAGTGTAGTAACTCGATTCGTCAGTAGTGTAGCCTGAGAGTTGATAGTTGCTATGGAGTTGGTGAGAGATGATATAGATGAAGTATAGGTTGAATCTAATGTCTGAATCGCTGCTATCTGATTTGCATAGGATTCAGATGCTAAGAGTAGAGATGTTATCATATCTAGATGAGCTGTAGCAGTTAACTGTAGTGAACTTATCTGAGAGGTATGAGTGGTATCAGATAACTGGAGTGTACTAATCTGAGTAGTATGAGTCTGTACTGTGAGCGTAGTAGCAGCGATCTGAGTAGTATGAGTTTGAGAAGTAACTATGAGATCAGCTACCGTACCAGCTAGGTTTGAAGAATTCACTGAAGTGATCGTCTCGAACAGTGCAGTATGATGAGTGAGAGTGTCAGTGTTAACTTTCATCTCACTTGTCAACAATGCAATATCTGATGTATGTGATAAGATCACAGTGATCAGTGAACTCGAATCAGGGGTGACCGATTCCAGATCAGAGACTCGGGAAGAGAGTAAACTTACGTTCGCACTCAATGAGCTCTGAACTGCTAGAATGCTGTTGGAGAGTGTAACATCGTTCATCTGAATACTACGTATTTCATCTGAGTGATGAGTCAGCTTAGCATCCACGCGATTCAATTCAGGGAGGATATATGATATCATATGATCTGAGAGCTGTGAGATATTCATCTCAGCTACTGCAACCCTCCCCCTCAGATCCATGATGTCAGACTGACTCTCACTGATCTGATCATCTGATTCAACCTGAGATGATTTTACATGACTGATATCATCCTGCATCTGAACGATCTGATGTGAGTGCAGGAGTACAGTGTGGTTGAGATTCTGACAGCATGCTAAAGACTGTACTGAATCAATAGAACTCTGAACTGTCTGAGCTCGTAGAGTGTTATTGAGCTGAGTTAACTGTGCTCTGAGATCTGCAATAATATCTTCCTGATCCTGAACCTTAGTTTGTAGAGCATTGAAATCCAGTGCATCTGATATACCCTGTGACTGCAGATCAGTTACCTTCTGATTCACAGAGACTAAAATTCCAATCACATCGATTCCATTCACTACTAGTGTCTGTTTCACTGTTAAGGATGTGGTCTCTAATGGTGCACCTAAGGTAGAGTACCCTACGCCATTCACGAATAGACTCGCAGACACAGGGAGTAGGAGAGTAAGAGTGGATGAGAACGCGGACTCGGCAGAGAGTGAGGATGAAGAGCAGGAGCAGGAAGAATCATTGGATGATGCGGGTGAGGACGGTGCGGAGGAATGTGTAAGAGATGAGATGAGAGTAAGAACCGTAACCAGGACTGACACTCGAATTAGTGCGTTGCACCGAGTTTTCTTCATCTGAGCCAATGTAAATGTGAACCTGGATCTGGAAGAACCGTTTGTACGGCGACAGAGTCCAGAGTATTTCGAAGATACACTTCCAGTCGATCCTAGGTTTATCGAACCAACCTGGATATGCACGGAGGAGGGAGTGTGACTCTGGATCAATGGCAGTCACAAGCGACGTTAGATACGTGAAAACCAATACAGCAATGGTGTCAACATAGATGTATTCACGTATAATCCATTCAACAGGCGAAATCTAGCACGATTGGATGTATTCTCATGGAGATTTAACAAGCATTTCAGGTTGTGACTACTAGAGTTCAGAGGAGTGTAGAATCAGGTCCTGGATCGTGAAGCGTGGATCGGTAGCGTAAATGTATGAAACATACTGGGGGGAACACTATAGCAGCTTGGATTCTTCAATCCACACAATGATTTTCACTGTTTCCTCTCTAACAGTTTAGCAAGTCGCTGGTCGCGTTGGAAATTCATTTGGCTCTGATGCTCATCCATAAGAGGTGTGCACAGTAGTATTGACCACGCAACTCTATACCTGACTCGTGCCTCGCATTCGCACTTCGATAATGTGACGGCCACACTTGTAGAGGATGCCGTTCTGGCGAACATCACGCCACATGCAAGAAATGGGTTTTTTTGGGGTACTAGAAATCTCAAACTCCGTGTTGATTTTTCATCACTCAGATTCGACCTCGCACTGTGCTGATCCAACTCATTCGATTGCATGAATGCATAAAAGTGAATGTATTTTGATAGTAGTGTATTGTGTGGTGTTCCACTTGTGTAAACTACCTTTACGTGTAGTTTGAATTCAATTTGAAAGATTTTCGTCATTCTACGGTCATCTCACCCTGTCACTCTATCGTATCTCATCTGATGTCAGACTCATCCTCTATCCTAGTATTTCAATCTTTCTTCGAACGAGCGTCCGTACCCAAAATATTCTCCCCCAACTCAATTGAATGTCTACCACTGCATCAGCTGTACATGTGAGCTTAGCTCCCAGGGTTCTCTCTGCGTACACTCTCGCAAAATTTGCGATTGCAGCTCTGGTCAGAACAATGACAATCAAATCAAATCAAGTGAGCAATATCAGCGTACACGGCGCTTACTTGACGTTTGCATGATGTTTTGCACGATTGTCCAGGACACACTGTTCTCGCTCTATTACGTAGACGTTTTCCTGAATGTACACGGACTGACCAATCGATGGTTCTATGTCAGTGAACAGGCTGAGTTAGAATTGCGAGCATACATTGACATAACATGTGCATCTGACTCACTGCATTGCATTGCCTATCCCTTCTTGCTCCAGATTGGTCAATCGATTTATATATTCTGGAATGCCATCAACGATCCTTTATTCGCCTACTGGCAAGATCGTACACGTGGTTCTAAGCGTTCCGCCCTCTACTGGGGTGGTCCATTGCTTGCACTCAGTTTCCTACTACCCTTCCTACCCGTGGGTGCTTTCTTCGGTGGTGGAGAGGTAGCTGTGGGATTACACTTCCTAGCATCCATATGCTTCTTCGATGGAGTGTTCACGTACACTTGCCTCGCACACTGTGCCCTTTTCGCTGAGATCACATCAATGCAAAGTGAACGACTCAGTGTCCTACGAGCTGGTGAGTTGAGTATGATGTTTACTGCTCCACTGGTACTCCTCGCTAGTCATTTCTTCGTACGAGAGGCACTCGCTCCATTCCGTATGTTCGCATTCATACTAGCGATAGCATGTGCAGTGAGTCTGGTATGGGCATCGAAGCACGTAAGATCATGCAGTGACCTTCCTGTTGAATGTACTGATGGATCACAGTGTAGCTCAGGTAAGCTATCCTCTATGGGATCTGCTGGTACTCCCTCCTTACGAACATTCCTATCCCAGTTTATTCGACATCGTTCTATGCTATCATTCATGGCACTGAATTTTCTTCAAGTTGGAACCTTAGCATTTTTCAATAACTTTTTTACGATCATCCTTTCCAGTCTCCAACTGAGTAATTATTTCAGTTGGATGGGTGAGAATGGTGGAATGGTATTAGCTGGATCTCAACTCCTACCACCTATTATCATTATCGCACTTGCTCAACCAGAAGATGAACGAGGAAGTGTAGGAAAGGTTTCGGCAGCTGGCATCGCTGGTCCTCCTGCTGATAGAGCATATAGAGTAGTTCGTAGTCTGACACTACTCAAGATCGCTCTCAGCTTATGCATGCTGCTCATCGGGTTCGAAGGTCATATCTTGCTGTTTGCACTCTTCCTATTCGCTTCCCGTGCACTGGCATCAGCGACGTTCGCATTCTTCAATGTAATCCTCTCGGAGTTGATTGATGAAGATAGGGTTACTAATGCACGTACTTCGGCAATGAGTTCGAGTTACTTCGGTCTCAATGCACTCGTCACGAAGCCAGCTCAGAGTATCGCTCCTGTACTTGCAGTTAATCTGTGGAGTCAGTACGGTTTCAGGGATGCTCGCAGCCCAATACTCTCTGAAGGTACGCTTGTTACCACCGATGCAGCCTCTGCTAGTGCGGACCCTATTCTTTCCTCTCCCCGTGCAGCTGATCTGCAGTACGTAATCTTCCTATGCTGTACCCTGGGTCCGTTATTGATTGGAATTGTTCAAGCTCTCATCTGGCGTTCCTACTCCCTGCATGGTGTACGACTGCAGCGTGTGAAGAATCAGTTGCACGCTATGACTGCTGGTGTGGGTATGAACCCTGATGTAGAGGAGGCCATTCCTATGGAGCGTATCGATGGAACAACAGACGATGAGGCAGATCACATTGTACAATCACAACAGCTGCTGGCGGATGGACCAGATAAACGAAGGCAAGCATAGTTTCTTTGCTTTGTTGGTACTAGTGACGTTCTTCTTCTTCATCTACATATCGCCTTGGTTTCAAAATATTCTGATTCGATTCTGTCACATTCAGCACGCCTCCAAATTGTCGCTGGCGATTGTATCCTAATAGTAGTAAATGTATGGCATACGTACACGCGATCAATATTGAATCAAATCCATTCGAATCAACTTTGTTTCTAGGTGATTTTCGAATTTGAATTTTCAAGTAAATTTTCGCTAAAACCTCGAAAGGTTAGCTAAGCATAGGAATTCAAAAATCTCCCAGTCAAAATTTAAACAATTTCAATTACTCATATTCAGTGCAAAGACAGCTGCAGGTACGAAAGTCATATACTCTTGGAGAATTTCAAGCCATACGGATGCAGTGGGATCAGTGACTGATCTTCTACTACAGGAGCTGATTCAAAGCTAAGCTACGTAGAAGTGGATTCCATTACTTCACTTCTGAATCACTTATAGTTCTCTCCCCATTGCAGCTTCTTCTCATAGAATAATATGCTTCTACGCTCTCTCAGAAGCGTGACCTTCAATCCGCCTGCAGCAGCAGCTGGCACTCAAGCTAGGGGAGAGGGGAGTGGAAAGAGTAATAAGGGCACTAGTATACCTACAGAGTCAGAGCTACCTGCTCAAGCTAAATCTATATCTAAAGCTAAAGAAAAAGATGATAAAATCCATGGAAATGTCGACAACAGCACGAACTCTGACGCTCAAGTAGCTAGAGATATGCCATTGCAGCTGCCACCACAAGGAGCTATGAATGAAGCTCCCACAGACATAGAAATAGCTGTCGCAATTCGTTTAGCTCACGAGAAGAGCGCGCTTCAGCGTTCTCACTCAGAGTTCACAGGCAAAGATGAATCGAAAGAGACGGAGCAGATGGAGGCTAATATTCGAGGTACAAGAGAATCAGCAGCTGCGAGCTCATCTTCTTCCTCCTCCTCCTCAGCTCCAGCTCCTAGTCCTCGTCTGCGCCTCCCTCTAGCTCTCATGCCTTCAAAAGATATACCGCTGGTTCATATAGTTGAGACTGATATAGGACTTCTCACTCTGCAGAGAGTTGTGGCAGATCCACTCATCATGCGCGTGTCAGGATTTATGCCAGCTGCTGAGAGAACGGAGCTACTGGAGGCTATAGATTCTGCTGCGGCTGGTAGCAGCTCTCTGGGCAAGTCTGCCTCTCGAGGTTCATCATCAGTGGCTTGGACTCGATACACTCCGTATATTGTATCCCTGGGATACGATACAATCTCTCCTATCGCTACGATGTACAGATGCAGCTTGCGTGACGTACTTGCAGTTCATCCACTGCTCAAACGAATTGCCAGTAGAGTGGCATGTGTTTGTCAGTCTCCAGTGGCAAATGTTTCATCGCTGAGCCAAGTACTCAGATATGGGCCAAGGCAAGAATTCATGTTGCACAAGGTTTGGTTCATAGCATGGCCTAGCCTCAAGCAACCTATCATCCTATGACTCAGAGCGAGACTAACACAGTACTTCGAACTCACCTTCGCTTGACCCACTGAATTCTGCTTGCTCTTGTGTAACTTTTTGCTTTAGGACGATAGGTCGACTCCATCATTTCCACGAGGTTGGAGGCTGATGACAGCACTCATTTATCTACAGCTTGAACACCCTCAGGAAACAGGTCAGATTCTTTCATCAATCACCTCACTTGAGCTAGGTTTTTTGACTGCAAACTCATCAATAATGTTGTTTAAGTGTGCTGTTGTTTAGGTGGAGGCACGATATTCCCTTCCCTCCCTGGTACCTACCGCAGTGATCCCACCCCAGGCACCCTGTTGCTCTTTCGTAACGTGAATCCACAGACTAATCAGCTGGATGATCGTTCGGAGCACAGAGCGGAACCGACGGTCAAGGGTAAGAAACTATGTTTGCAATGCTACATTTGCTCGAATCCGGGGTCGGATGGTCACTGGGATTGATAAGAAGTCGAATCGAATCACATCTCAATCTACGTGTAAATCGACCATTACTCCCACCTCTAGCAATGCAACTGCCTCATGGGTTTGCAATGAACTCCCTTTCACAAATAAGCAGGTGTCATCACGAGCGGCATGCATATGCCTCAAGTATATATCAGTGGCAACCATAAAACACGAGGAAATTTCGTTTTGAAATGAACCCGAGAAATTAGAGCTATTTGAAACTTGATCAAGTCCTCTAGACTCGTGATCTACTAGCGAACTGGCTCGTGTGAATCATAGTTGAGATAATGTAGTTGGAGAGGTATTCAATAATTATAAATTGGCGAGAGCCCGCTCATGATCAGTTTGAGCGGATTCCCTGGAGTTCAAGCGCGTGCACCTTAGGTATCGATCGATTGTTCGAAGGATTTCGTTCGAAAATGGTATAATTGAGTTGAACTCGATGATGATGATGCACATTTGACATTTGCTAACAACAGTGCGAGACATTGATGGCTGAGGGGACGCGATGGGTATGGGAAAAAATGAAGTTGGTAGACTGAAACAGTAGTTTATGTGTGGGGAAGGGCGAAAGCAGGGGAGGGTGAACCAAATACGATAGGAACCACGCAGTAGCGTTGAATTACGTGAAATATCCTTTTTACCGTCATGGCACCGACGCCCAACAAATCGAAAAAAGAAGCAAGGAAATTACTTGGTCCCCCTGCTTTGGTTTTGTTATCCCTTCGATTGTTTTGTTAAAAATTCTAATGCCTTATCAATATGTGTACCATGCTTAGCTGAAACAGCTAAAACCATCCATGTTTGTGTCGTAATATAATCTAAATTTAACCCTTTAATTAATTCTGCTTCTGTAAATTTGGGTCCTAAATCAATTTTATTTGCAAGGATTAATAAAGGTAATTGAGCTAAATCACGATCTTCTAATAATTGATGTAATTCTTTTTTTGCAATTGGAAGTTCATTAGGAGCTTGGGTATCAACGACGAATACAATTACATCACTTCCTTTTGTATAACGTGCCCATTCACTACGATACTTTGCTTGACCACCTAGATCCCATACCTTTTTGTGAGAAAAATCGAAGCAACAAGACAAACACATCAACACAAAACAAGAATTCGAGCAGGGAAAATGACACGAGAATGGGAGGTCAATCAAACATTGTATGTTGTGTTAATCGATGCTTCCTACTTGCTCTACTTGCTCGCAGCGTATGCCAACAAAAATAAGCTAAGGGTTCTGCGCAGGGAAAACAATTTCGAAACGTACCTTCATTGTAACACCCCCTTTCTTGACCACCTTCACATTGAGGCCGACTGTGGGTCCTTCCTCAACGAAGCCACCAGTTTGCAAAAAATTGGAAAATGTTCTGAGCAAGACAAAAAAAACAAGCATGCTCTTATGATCTGGTTTAGCAAGAAAGTCACTATGAGACATGGGTTCTCGATCTCCCACACTGACGTTTTTCCACTATTCGCCAATCCGACCAGCACCATTTCCAATTTTCTCGAGAAGAACAATGAACGTAAATGAGAGAATAATCCACCCATTCTTCTGTTTTTCTGTGCTCCGCGCTGGTGTGGTGACGTCGCCAAATGAGAGTGAGGATGATACGATACTATTGCAGAGATGTGATAGATCGCAATGGAGGGTTGTTCAATAACAATATCGTATGACGAATTTGATCGAATGAATGAAATGATGAGCGAAGTTGAGCTGAGTCACAGCTGTGAGAAGAATGTCACAACGTAACAGAGTTGAGTGAAGATGCACAGCTAAGCTCAGAGCACAGTGGTACACGCACACTCATGTCACCCATCTCATCAAGGTGCATATATTTCTGGATACATGGGATTGAAACGAATTGTTGTCCTTCGTCATCCAATCCATTCCGTTTCCGTTCAAATCTCCTGGGATTCAGAAATCTTCAGATATATATGAATGTTATTCACGGAGAGGAAACAAAGGAATCAACGTTCTAGATAGAAGAATGAACACACGTGATCGTATCACCGGACGGTGCATATTGTAACTGTAGAGGAGCGTGAATATTCGATTCCAGCACACTGGCGAACTGCAGAAGAACATTTTATTTTCGCTGATGCACGTACAATGAGAGACCATTGAAAGAATCATCAGATCGAGATTGTACAATAGATCAATGAAGAGTTGCAGATGATGCCATCAACTACTTGATCAATTCCATGCAATACTCATACTTGATCCTTCACCTGCTAGACAGGAGACAGGAGAACACAGAGCAGAACAGAACAGGATGAGCAGTTACTGCTAGATTCCAGCTTGGTGATGCAGATTGAGATTTTGACCTCGAAGAAGAAATGGATTAACATTCTCACTGTTTCGAACTTTGTGATTCTCCCAACCCTGTGGATTTAGGGCCATTACCTACTTTACATTTTCACTCAGACGAACACCATTTCCATTGGTTTTTCAGCTTTAAATTCGATTCGATTTCTGAATCACTGTGTTTTTTATCCCCTTACTGAATCGATCATCATCGACCCTAGCCTCTTCGTTACGATGTTGCCTGTATCATCCTCATCGAACTCAGGAGGACGACATTTCAACAGGTGAGTCTATTGGGAGAGAATTGTATTGTTTTTGTTCGAGACGTTTCTGCAAAAAGCTATGTGCCTAACGTAGTATGTTATTATCGAACATGCACATTCTGTTTCAGTGCCGTCCTTCCCGAATATCTATGGCGAATGTTTGCATGGCGTCAGATGGATTTTGATTTTGCATGCTCTCAGATGGTAGATCTCATCCTACGTCCTGCATCCCTACGTGCCACTACACGTATGCGAAAACAGATTAAGAATCAATGGAGTCGGGATGATCCAGCTTTCGTTCTCATACTTGGTGCTATGATACTAGCGGGTACAATCAGTTATGCAGCTTGCTATGGTGCATGGAATCCACTTCACTTTGCAAGATTAACGATCGGTGTGCTACTGTTCGAATACCTTCTGCTGGGTGCTCTCATGGCTACAGCGATACGTGCTTATGTGAATGCCTACATGCGTATTCAACGATTACATGCAGTGGAGCAGACAGTGGAATGGGCTTATGCTTTCGATGTGCACTGTAATGCACTCTTCTGTGCCTATCTGCTGGTGGCACCTGCTCAATATCTGCTCATCCCTCTCCTACCTCATGGCGACTCATCCAGTGCACTCCTCGCTACACTGCTGACGAACACTCTTTGGCTCGGTGGCGTTGCTTACTATGCTTATATCACCTTTCTGGGTTACTCTGCTCTCCCATTCGTCGATCGAGCAGAGCGGTTATTGTACCCTCTGGCTGGTGTCGGTGTATTATTCCTACTTCTACTACTCGTTAACGTTAATGTGGGTGCAACAATATTGGATCTTTATTTCGGCCACGATCATGAAACTTTAACAGCAACATCTCAGATCGATCCTCTAACTTCAGCTCAGAGTGATTTACAGGAAGGGTTGCGGGAACAGATTGAACAGCAATTGGCTGGAGGACGATGAGACAAGGAAAAGCGATTCACGCTCCTTTCGAATCATCCTTGATTGCAATGCGATGAAGGTGATATGGATTTCAGATGCTCCTTTCTGTGCGCTACCTTCCACGCTCGCACGAATTCCTATTGTTTCGAAATTTCCGTTCGCATCGCCATGTGTTCATATTCACAGTCTCTATTTGAGAATATTTGAAAATTCCACAGATCTTTGTATGATTTGAGAAATGGGTCAGGGTCTCCCTCTATCAGGGTCTCCCTTTATCTAGCCTCGCTCGCTTAGCGCTTAGCTTGCACTCCTTGTTCGCATAGTCTTTGCTTTAACTATGTCTATTGTGTGAACGTTTGCAGAGACAATTATTGCTTCTATTGCTATATATTTGCTCGTTGAATCCTCATATATTCTTGTCCTTTCAGAATTGCGGAAACATGTAATGCCAGGGTCGCCTGACATGCTCTTAAAAGTCCGCCAGCAATTTTGAAAATCGCCAAGTTTCAAAATTGTAAAAGTTTGAAAATAACAATTAGTGATCGAAATATGCTTGTAATCGTCAAATTCATCGTTATTATGTATGTGAGTGATCAATACAGAGGAACAATGTAGTGGAACACAGTTAGAAAAACATAGCATTTTTTGAGAATTGGAGGAGTAGGGTGGAACTCTATCAGTGCGAGAATGAGGAGGAACTTCAGGAAAGAGTTGTACTGGAGTGGGAAGAAATGGACAAGAGTAAGGATGTATTGCAATCGCTCGCGCATAGCATGCCTGATCGTTGTCAAGCAGTTATCAAAGCAAAGGGATGGCATACAAAGTATTAGGATTTTTTGTCCGACGAACTTTTGTCTATGCCTGTATCTCGCCTATCGAGCCAACTCGACAGGCTTCGATCGAAATGAGATATGAATAGTTGAAATATCGAAATTGATTAATGGGACTACACATGTGAACCTTCCCTAATCCATTCTTAAGTGTTGCTTCCATTGTGTTGCAGACTCCACATCCGGCATGAGGAGAATCGTTCGTTGATTATTGACTGTGAGAGTCAACAGGCGAGTTGTATCGATGTCAGATTTGGATGCCAGATCAGCCTTCTCAGATTCGGACAGTGGAGCACTGTGAGACTGCAATTCGGATAGGCTAACGTGTGCCACCTCTACACCCACACCCACACGCGTGGCTGAGGATGACGAAGGCGAATTCGAACTCGAACTCTCAACTGAATTTGGTAACTCCAGTACGAGAGAATGTTGTAGACGCATTGTGACTGGGTATGAATCACGGGAACCGCATATGGGTACATTTCGGAGGAGGCGTGCAGAGCTTACAAGGGAGGATGAGTCCGGTGGTGAATTGGAAATAGTAGGCGACTGTACAGATTCTGGATTACTCTGTATCCAATTAATGACCTTAGGTACATCTCTCATATTCGGGAACATATGACATACGGCCTTCACTAGCGAGTTAAGATTCGATTTCGAATTAGAATTCAAATGTTCTGGTGTAGCAGCATCGGCAATGCACGATTCGATGGCTTGCTGCATGAGTGTGAAGGAGGTTGAACTTGCCATGGGAGATGGAGCAGATGTAGATCCGGTGTTGGACGGATCAATCGGTGTAGGAGTTACAATAGGTTTGAGTGAAATATCGGAGTTGGCGTAGGTAGATGCAGGAACCACAGCTGCAGTCTTCAGTTTCGCCGCATTGACTGCTTCGTGAGAGGGTTTGATGGGAGGAGGTGGCGCTTGAGCACGCTGTTGAGCCAGCGCATTGAGATACATCGCTCGGCTGGTGGGCAAGAATGCTTTGCCCCACTCCTCCTCGTGAACACGATCCAGCTTCACACCAGGATAATATCTATCGAGGAACTCCTGTTGCAGAAGCTGAATGAGAGTTGGCGCGTACACCTGTTGCTGATCTACCTTGTATCCTAGGGCACCATGGTTGGTGATGGTCCAGTGCTCTAGCCGTCGTGTGGGATGAGTTGCATCAGGAGGCATCCACACCGACAGTGCAAAGTGGCTGCCGGCCTGGCTCGTATAGCGAAGTATCATCAGAGAGGAGACATCCTGATTGGTACCTGAACGGGCAGGAGCTGCATTCAATCGAGCAATTGCTCCATCGCGATTGACAGCGCCTCCAAAGAAGGGTAGGAACATTGGTTGGTCATCCTTGCGATATAGCATGAGGCAGGAGGTTCTATGCAGAAAGCTGCGTAAAGGACCATAACGCTTCAGACAAGTGGAAAATTCTTGAATCGAGATGGTGGTGGCCAGCATACTGGAATTGGAATTACTGGAGGAAGAGAGACTGTGGTCCACCTGCAGAAGATGTGGAATCAAAATAGACAGACAGAGGGGCACAACAGATCGAATTCATTTCAATCAGCATTGGAATGTACGGTGGCAAGCATTAGATCTCGTTTCGTGGGGAATTTAATTTACCATCGTCGCATATAGAATCCAATCCAGTGCTGCTAGAACACCAAAGTTGAGATGATCCTGATACCAAGTATTGAGTGCATCTCGTAAGTGATGCAACTCTACCGATCTCGCTTCTGACCCCACTAGCTCCAACCACACTTCTGATGCATCGGGATCACCTAAGAGACGATAGACTGCAGCAGTCTTCTCGGACGCTGCACTGTGCAAATCTGTTAGCTGACTCAGTTGAAGCGCCTGAGCTCGCTCCATCAGCTGGGTATGCATTTTCTCAATGTTATGATTCGAATTCATCATCCACTGCAGTACCCAGTGCCGCTCAGCCTGCTCCTGTGCCGTCTTCAATATTTGTCGCATCAGCGTGATATCGTCCGCTAGCTTACTGGCGAATGCCACCTGCTCGATGGAACGTGGAGCGGAAGAACGAGGAGCACCAGCGCCACCACTGTTGGATTTCAGGGATAAACTTTGATCATACTCAAACACAGCACGCTCGTACACATGGCATGCTGCAAAACGGGAGGTGCACATGTACAGCATTCGATTAGTTCGGTTTCTCACTGTTCCTTATCTGTCTGTAATTCCATTCCATTGCTATGGTACTGACTGTGTACAAGTGCTCTTGCGTGTCCACTCGTTCCATCCTTATTTTTGTATGCCTCCCAGAATCGTTTCAGCTCACGCACCAACGCAAGAGCACCGGTCACAGCATCCATCGCCATTCCAGCAGACACGGAGTTATTTTATTAAAAGGACAAGAGAAGAAAAGAGAGGTGCGGGAGGAGTGAGTCAGAGAAGGATCGAGAATGCTATGTGACTGTGCATGTGCAATGTAGAAATTGAATGGACACGTGCGCCAGGGCACTGGGCGATGAGTGACATAAGAGACGATTCAAAACGATGGAGATCGGTGTGGAATGAGACGATTCTTACTTTCTTACCAATTCGCATTTGTGTTCTGTTCATGCATTCCAATTGGACTCACTGTGCGACCTGTCACAGTCACAGTGCGTTCGACAGTGACACTCACCATTGCAATTATTAAATGACATCAATTCAAATCAGCTTTGCGAGTCCGGAGGCGGCAGCGGCGGCTGCTGCTACTGCTGCTGCAGGAGGGGGTGGTGCTCCGAAGCCCAGTGGCACCGGCAACCTGGTGTCCATGGGCAGTCCAGCTCTAGCTACTACTACCCCAATGACGGATGCAGAACGGCGTGCTGCGATCCAGATGCAATCGGACGTGCTCCAGCCCACATTCGCGAAACTACCACCAGACGTTCGCGAGTGGCGCTCAGAGCATGTGGATCAGTGGTTTGCGGAGCTGGGTGGCTGGCTCGCGATACACGCAGAACGCTGGAGACGGGAGGCAATGCTCAGCACTGGCACGCAACTCCTGCAACTGAATCCAACGGAGTCGACCCTCACTGCGCTAGGCATCACTCACGAGGTTCAACGTGAACAGTTTCGCAACTCCATTCAGCAGCTGATCATGCACCAGAATACTCGCCGAACTGCTGTGGTCACCCAGGAGCAATCAGTGGGTGCTAAGCAGCAACAGTTATACATAGCGTTCTGCGAGCGTCGTCAAACTGAAATCATACCGTTGAGACCCATGGAGGAGTCTGTGGCTACGGATCTGAAGAAGTGGAGCAAGCTGGAAGTTTTCCGACAGTTGCAACAATGGGGTGTGGATCAGCTTAGTGCTCCCATACTGCATGCGCTCACCTTGCTGGATATCAACGGTGCCGAGCTCGAGATGTTTAAGAACTGGAGGGTTGCCATGGCACGGCACGCTGAGGAGGAGTGCATGGTGGAGCTGAAGGCAACTCCACCCGCAGCACGTTGGACCAGCAATGTGGAGAAAGTTGTTCAGACTCTGATTAGACGATTGGAGCAGCAGGCGATGGCAGCGCGTCAGAAGGCAACTGAGGCAGCGAGATTGGAGGCACAGCGAAATCTTGCATTCCTTAATATTAGCATTCGCCCTGAAGATGTTAAACATGAGCAGAGTCTGGGAAGGGGAGGTGGGAACAACTTAACATTCACACACAACACAAGGGATGATCAGGACATCTTGCTATGAGACCTCACTCAGTGTCGTCTCTGTCTCGTTGTATTTGTATTTGTTCAGGATTTGGTGTTGTCTACAGGGCCCGCTTTAAGCGTCAGTACACTGCATTGAAACAACTACACCCTGAGGAGCGCAATGGATTGACTGAGATGGCGGTTCCATCAGTAGCGCAGGCAGCGACAGGAGCTGGAGCTGGTGTTCCGACCGCGCCCTCTAGCCCTCAGAGCGCTGCTGCTGCCGCTGCTGGTGTGGCTGTCGCAAAGGCTGCCGGCAGCCCTCTTCAACTCGACCCTCAACATCAAGAGCAGGTGAAAAAAGCCCACGATGATGCTCGCTCTGACAGTGAGATGTTAAAGCACGAGGCCTCTATGATGGCACAGGCAGCTGGCCCAGGAGTGCTACGTTACCATGGATTCTCAACCAACGCTCAGTTCTTCCTAATGCAGTTCTGTGCCCATGGCAGTCTGGAGCAGTGCATTCAACTGAGCCAGGAGGGTCCTCGTGGTCTTCTCCATCCTAAGCATCCTCTCAACGTGCTGGCTCAACGATGGCAGGGAGTGGCGGATCCAGTGCTGTTCCAGGTAGTGAGGCTTGGTCGAGATATCGCGGCGGGGTTGGTCACCATGCATGCGGCAGACGTGTTCCACGGAGATCTGGGATGCAGAAACATTCTGCTCGATGCTAGGTTCAGACCCAGAATCGCTGACTTTGGACACGCGGAGAGAGGTGCGAACATAAGAGCACTGGAGGCTGAAGAAGCGAAGCTGATTGAAGAAGTCAGGCGCGGAAGGGAAGATGTTGACCCAGCCACTGCGCACTCCATATGGGCGTATCTGGAAAAACATGGAGGTCAGAGAGTGCCAGCTGCACCCACGAATTCGAAGACCGCTGGGAAGCAGCCACCAAGCGGACCTCAGTCTCCAGCTGCGACCGCAACTCCCTATTCTTCATTCTCTACCAATTCTCTCCTGGCTCATTTGCACGATCCCGCCGCCTCTATGAGTCCAGAGTTTCGCCTTGCCATATGTAACTACATGCTAGAGAGTTCGGAACCGCAGTATATTCCTCTACACACCACTTTGAGGCGAGTGAGAGATAAAGTACGAGCGATGGACATCACTCCACCAAAGTACTATCAGGATGGTATGAACCGATTCATTCAGAATGTTAGCTCAGATTTATATGCACTCGGTATCGTTCTTCTGGAGATGGCTAATTGTAAATTGATTGATCGACCAGCTGATCTCATTGAGCGCAAGAAGCGCGGTGAAGGTTTTCCAGAAATCTCTCCTGCACTCCATCCTGATCTGGCTCGTATCATTCGATGCTGTCTCGACCTACCACATGAGTCTGATATGCCACCTGAGTTCGAAGGAACGGGTTTGACTGCCGAACGTGTACGAGATATGCTGGCTGAGCTACATAGAAATATGGCAGCGAAAGGAAGCTTTGGAGCCGGGGGAATCAGCAGAAATGTGGGAGTGACAAAGCCCTTCAGAGTGTTCCAACAAGCTCCCGCTTCCACCCCTGCAGCTCCTGCTGTTCGCACCGTGGCGCCAGGCTCAGAGTACGTATCTCCCGGAGATTCGCAGGCACCATTGTACGCGAATGCCAGCGCCAGCCAGACACCCGTGCCTGTCGTACGTACCCCTTCTGTTGTTTCTCCAGATGCACGTACCAAGCCCAACTCCTCCCATGCCAGCCTCACCGAATTCCAATCCCTGAGCAGTGAGGCTCGGCTGAAGCGTCTCAAACAGGTGTTCACATCCCAGCTTGCATCAGATGAAGTGGCGGAGACTCTCGCATCTGTGGTCTCTCTCAACTTATCAGCGCTGGAGGATCCACTCACCAAGCAAGATGCCTCTCTTCAATTGCAAGAGTCATTGACTACACTTCTGGCACAAGCACACAATCCCAATCGACCCAAATCCGAAACATCATCATCATCATTCGGCCACGGTATGGAAGGAGTGGGTCTGGATGACTTGGGATCTTTCGATCAGGGCGTGGCGCTGAATTGTTTGCTCGACCAAGATCTCGTTGCCACTCTCCTATTACTATACCCATACCTGTCACCACCACTGTTGAGTGAGCTGCTAAAGTCTTTGATGCTGCTGTTGAGTGATCTGCACTCATTCGGATCGTCGGACTCGGATGAGGGACTGACAGACGTGATATTCCTCGTTCTCACCATTCTCAACGAGCATGCATCCTCATCCAATGTGCCTTCTGCTGATGCCAATGGCAGTGGGTATGGGGATGGATCCGGATCGGACCCGGGCACCGCTGTTAGTACTGTAACACCATCCCAGTTGCAGTTGCAGGTATGGTTGGCGGGTCTAGAGTGCACTGTGGCAGTGCTGCGTCGTGCTGAGACTGAGTTCTCACGTAGCAGCGAGCAGCTGAATGCTGCATTGCACGAAGAGCTATGTGTTCGTCTGAAGGAAGGGTTTGCTAGATTCAATGCGGAGCCTTCCTTCGTCACTTCTGCAGCTCGAGTCATCGTTCAGATGGATCGATTGCTGCCACATAGCCCAAAGCTAATGTGCAAGGCCGGAATTCTAAAGGTACTACTCGGTGCGCTGACGCACTACGCTGCTCAACAAAATCAAGGTACTGTGGTACTGGCTGTGCTCAAAGCCATTGGACTCTTCAGTGCCAAGGACGCAGCTGAGGAGGAGCCACGCACACTGATCACGATATACGGTGTCATGAGATCGTGTTGCACTGTGGATAATGAGCAGCCCATCTCTGATCCAGCTCCCAGCAGTCCCAATGGCATGGGTTCCAATGTCGCCTACAACGCGATTCCGATTCCATCGGTGAAGGTTCGTCCCAATGATGTTCTCTCCAGTTCACTTCTTACAGAGTGTGTTACTGTGGTGTATCATCTATGCCGCCATGAGAAACATCTATCCGATCGTTTCCAGTTCCTAAAGGATGCTGGCCGTGATATGGTAGGATTCTTGCTTGGTCTACTGGAGCAACACAGATCCGTAGAATATTTCGATTTGCTTGAAGGCACTGCCAGCGTACTTAGCTTCCTCACCCATCCTGAATGCGGATCTGGTTGCTTCCTACGATACTTCTCGCAATACCGTCGCAGCTTCGATACCGTTATGTTGGTCATGGAGGCGTTCGTACGACCAGATGAGATTGCTACTCAAATATCAACTGGAGCTCTGAGTGTGCAGGCAGCACTTGCCACCATGCACAGGGAGTACATTGCAAGCGATTCGCTAGCAGCTTCTCGCGAAGAGAAGGATATGGAAGCACGACAACAGAAAGCAGCACTGTTGGCAGTGGATCCGAGACTTGCACTCGAGGAAGAACTCTCCAATGAGAACAAGACAGCTGCCAAACTGCAGTATTCCTGCGCCCAGATTATCTCCAACGCCTGCAGTCAACGAATGTTCCAGTCTGGTCTGATGCGTAGTGTGGAGTTGATGGCACGAGCTATAAACTTTTTCATTGATGATGTCATCTGCGTGGTTGAATGCCTACTTGCGCTCAGCCGAGTCTGCATGGCGCACCATCAGAATCAGGAATTCCTATTGAGAGATAGTCTGCTAGAGCAGACATTGCATCGTGCTTGGCAGGCGCATCCATCGGATGTGAGAACTATGAGAGCAACGATGGAGTGCTTGGCCGCCATTACCACACCGGACAGGCTAGCAGAAGAAGAGTGGCGAGCTGACTTACTGAAGCGGAAACAAGTTGCATCGAAGCCCTTCGCTCATGTCGCTGATCAGCTCGCAGCGTTGATCACAGATAATGTGGTGCGTAGCCAACCTACAACTGCGAATTCTGCACCCGCGGCAAAGCCAGCTGCAGGTGCAACTGTAACCATTACTCTGACCCTGGGTGGCTCTGCTTCATCCCTCTCTCAAGTTCGTGTCCCACCGGTCCACCTATTGTACAGTCTATTATCACGCAGCTGTGTTCTATCATGCACTTCCCCGATCAAGCAAACCCACCGCGCACTGGTGAGTGCGATGCTACAACTACTGCTTAATCTCTCTGAGAGAGCTCCACGCTCATTTGCTACATTCTGCACTCATGGAATACCATTCAATGAGAGAGAGCTACCATACTACCTCGTGCGCATAGAAGAGCTGCTGAAGCTGGTGCAGAGCCAAGCGAGCTCTAACAACTCAGTGTACTCGGCTGCACCCCAGGCCGCCAGATCCGTATATGCACCTGGTGCCAGTAACCTATCTGTATATGGTGGTGGCAACTCATACAACAGTGTTGCATCCTCTTCTGGTGGATCTCTCCAGCAAGGATTCCCCCCTCCCAGTCTACAGCAGACCATGGAGTTCATACTCGAGGCTGTGACTCTTGCAGTTCGGCACACTATCCTGCACGAACCCTACCCTCCGCTCATCGTACTCAAGATCGTTGACTTACTACTGCCCATGCACTGGCAGCATGCAGATGTGGCAGCGGCCGCACTCCTTCTCAAGCTAAAGTATGCTTGTTCGCAGGATGCTAAGCCGGCGGCGAATTCGAATGCTGGATCTGAGAAGGAGGGATTCGATTTGCATGATCTATCGGCTCAGTTTTCTAGTCTGCAGCCATTAACTGAATCCAAGCGGTTGGTGGCTCAAGATGGTCAATCCGTAAAGCTGGTGCTTCTCATTCTACGAAAGCACGCATCGCACTCTTTGGTCGTCCGCCACTGTGTATTCCTCCTACTCGTACTACTCAACATCCAGGACATTGGTAGTTCATCTCAGCCTGGATCTGATGCCAGTCTATCCAAGAGATGTTCCACCATCGCATCGCAGCATGATGGGGTGGAAATCATCACCGACGTACTGAGAAAGCATCCATACGATCGCAGTCTACAGTCTGCTGCCATACATGTTCTGCTGAGAATGCATCGTCTAAGGAATTTGGAGAACCGTCAGCGCGAGAAGCTTCTAGAGCTGCGAGACCTGATGAAGCTCGCTGTCTCTCGTAACTCCCTCGACTACCTATCTGCCTCTGGCTCCAGCTCCCTATATCCAGTCCGTCGTCCTGCCTTTGATCTACTTCGCGAGCTGGACCAGTTGATCGGAGACCGAGGAGACCCACTGGCCGTGGAGCCACTTGCCATTAAGGTTCTAGGATCAGCACGATGCACTCTGCCAGGGGAGGACAGTGGTGCAAAGGCTAAGGAGTGGTTCGACCTTAGGGTGGAGTGGAATGCTCAGGTGTCATGGAAGGTGCAGAAACGTCGACGTGAGCTGAGGGAGTTTGCAGAAGAGGTGTCATTCATTGCTGAGCTCCCTCCTCTGCCCAGTCTGAAGAATAGTCTATTTAGAGACAAAGATGGTGACATCGCTGGCCTGAAGAAATTTTTCGATGCTGTGGTCGCATGTGCTCCAGTGCGCACCAGTGCCAACACCCTAGCGTTCCTAACGGCAGACAAGAAGATTCAGCAGAGTGAGCTCAGACTGCCCAGAATACTCATGAAAATGCCAGACCCACACGGGTATGCTGTTTGTGATATGCTATTCCTGGCTGGGAAGCAACTGCTTATCCTGGCCACACGGAACGACCAAGCCGGAGTGTTCAGCTCTGCACCCAGAGGTGCGGTCCACTTATGGAGCGTGGCGGAAGCCAAGCCAGTGATCGTACGAAGCTTGTTCTTCTCAGTGGCTGTTTCTAAACTGTCATGGGATGAGAAGCGGGGATGTGTTTTCATGGGACTTCAAAGCGGTACAGTCCTCATGTACAAATTGAATCGTGTGCAGTTTGGTGTTGCATCTGCAGCTGTGGCTGCTGCATCTTCCTTTCGAATTGAACTCGATCACGTTCATACTTTCGAAGATCACCAGTCTCCCATCCTCTCTCTGGACTATCATGACCGCAGTCATCTACTATGGGTTGGCAGTGCTGGTCGAGTATCGTGTTTCGATATGCGAGAAGGATCTGCCATATTCCAGACTAACCTTCCGAAGAAGTGGATGGACAAGGGGAGGGAAGAGGTGTGTAATTTCAAGCCAGAGGGAGTGACTGCATTCCTTTTCGTACCCGAGCATCGATTGCTGTTCGTTGGCCAGAATGATGCGACCCTTACCTGTCTCACACTTAATTTCGAGCACAGCCGCGCTGACATATTGGCGCGTTTCCAAATTCCTGCAGCCAAGGCGTCTGGCCCATCCACTCCCGCTGATCGTTGCATTGGTTATATGTCTTACATCAGTAAGAATCATCAACTACTGGTGCACTGTGGCTCACGTACCTTCGAGTACTCACTGCAATTTGCACCTCTCCACCCATCTGATCCGCCTGGCTCTCCCCGACGTCTGCTGGAAGTTAGGCCAGTGGAAGGGTTGAACTCAGTACGCCATCGATTTAACATCACCGCTGCCTCAGTGTGCCCAATTCGTAGCCTGCTGTTCGTGGGTGGCAATGGTGGCACCGTAGTGAAGCTGAATAATGAATCTTCACGTAGGAGTGTTGAAAATGCATGGAGGCCAGATCCACACCCTATGGCAACCATTCCGTGTATCAAGTGGAATCTCGCTCAGTGCTGGCTGCTCATTGGTAGCAACAGTGGTGTAGTCACAGTACTTACTTTCGCAGACTGTGTTGGCTGTTACGACATCGATGCAGTGTCTGAACTTCAGAAGGCTGAGAGCCGTGAGGCAATCGCAGCGGCTCAGGCTCAAGCTCCTGCAGGGGTGGGACGTAGCCCTAATTCCACAGGTACACTGCAACCGAAGGACCTTAGTGCATCGGACAGTCACATATTTGGATGGCATTTAGCGGTCGGAAGCGTTAAGCCGCCTCCCATCACGGCAAAGCCAGCGGCCAGCTAAGCAGGATATATACCAGGCTATATGACACTCCGATCATCGCTGTTTGTGCCTTTTATTGCACTTGCATTTTAAATTACACTAGCCTTTTTATCGTCGGTATTTATCGATCAGCATCGCTAAGATTTTTGTTTTCGATAGAATAAATTTGCAATGAGCTGTAGGGCGGGATGGTGGCAAAAAAGTTCATTGTTCGAACTTCTCCCCACATTTGATGCAGAGGCCGGCCTCTTTGGAGGATCGAGCTGCCGCTAGCTGCTGAGGACCTCCTTCGTGACCTCGCGATCGCTGGGGACGTTGCGGCGCTGCGGCTGTGTAAACGTTCACACAATAGATATGAATAAAGCAAAGACTACGCAAACAAGGAGTGCAAGCTGAGCGCTAAACGAGCGAGGCTAGATAGAGGGAGACCCTGACCCTCGAGCAGGTTGAGTAAGGGCAGATGTGTTAGAAGGGTTGCGTGTATTTGGAGCAGCAGCAGTGTAATGATTCTCACCTATCCTGAGTCTCTGCAGGGTCTCTGACCTGCACGTCGCACTTTGCGATTCAGACTCTGATGGAGTTTCCTCTCTTTTCTTTTCTCTTGCTCGCGCTAGCCTTGTTCTAGTTCGTCAGACTTAATCATCGAGCATTCTCACAGCACTTAAGTATTGTGCGTGGTCTTGCGTTAACGTGATTAAGATCACCCGAGGCGTTTATCCGAGAGGTATAAACGTTTCAGTTACTACATTAGGGGGTGAGCGAGGAGTACGGGTTGTTCTATCGAACCCCGTGTGTTTGGGTAAACTTCTCGAGGAAGTCAATTGACGACCCATTCCGTCATTCATGACACCCATTCAATGAAACGCACAGAGAAATCTCGAGAGGCACGAGACGCACAAAATGTAATTTACGGGTCATACTAGAAATGATTTGATTGCTCCTTGATCCTAAATCGATCATTGAAGCTGTAGAGATCACCATGAGAGGTCTAAATGCGATTAAGAAGTCGAGCGTAGGCGAATGGAACAACAAAATTTTCTTCGCTCACTCATTCATACAGTAGACAAACGCGTACGGAATTCAAAGTGTTAAAGCTTGATATCGCGCGAATTGACCAGGAACTTTTGTCCAAGCTACAAGCAAGAGCGATTGGGTAACGATGAATTAAAAGAAGGTCCCAGACAAAACCAGTTGTGTCGCAATGAAGCGAATAATCTGGTATTTGGTGAGAGGCAGGAAAAGTGTATATTATTGCTGATCGCGAGTGTGTCCTGGAGTAGGTATATCCTAGCCTGTGGCTATTGCTTAAATTGGTTGACCATCGCTTTGATACCTTCTTCCACTGATCGGAAAGAAACCTCCGATTGAATTTGTTCCGTGACCACGGTCGGTAATCTGACTCGCTGTCCATTAATCTTAACATCCATCTGAACGGAAGATGTTACATACATTTCCAATTGACCACCTCCGGGTACGTTGCGCACGTGACCATGAGTCGCTTCAAAACTCGCAGAAGAAGATGCACTGGAAGCTACGGGTTGGAAGAACATTACATTGTTTTGAGAAGTCTGTGGAGCTTTCATCGGAGTTGTGCGATTCATTCGTGGATCGGCATCACCGTAGGAACGACGTTGCATCTTACTTGGTGATTGACGAGGAGGAGCCAACTCACCAGTGGGTTCCATCACTTCACGTGCTCGCTTCAATCCTATGGCAATTGCAACGTCAGCCATAGATTCGACGGAGGAAGGAATGTCAGATCGCTGGTCGGGTTGAAGAGTTGAGAGGACTCCATCAATCAGATCGGCGGAAGTGATGGAAGGCACAGCCTCAGCTGCAGAGGATTCAACAGTAGTAGCAGCAGCAGCGGCGGCAGCGGCACTAGCGATGGCAATGGTCTCCGCTGCAACAGCTGCTGCTGCTTGAAGTTCACCAATCTGTGCTTCCGCTGCCACAGCTCGTTCCTCCCAGACTCGATTCGCCACTTGTTGTTCAGTGATCTGTGTCTGAAGATCGATCACTTCTGCTCTCAGCTTATCAATGTCCTGTTGGTGTGTTTCTAATTCCTGACGAACAGAATCGAGTTCAACTTGTTTTGTATTTATCTCACTCTGAAGATGTACGGAGAGATCACTGACTTTCTGCTCCGCGGCTTGGATACGACTATCCTTGATCGCTAGCTGCAGATCGCTTGCAGTCACGTTGCCATTGGCAGTTTCCAGCTCACTGTGCTTCAGTTGTAGTTCAGCTGTCAGCTCAGATATGGCTTTCTCCAATCGCTCCTGTGCCTTTCGAAGCTCACGTATTGACTGTTCACGTAGCTCGATTCCAGCATCCTTCTCTGCAATGATCTTCTGACATTCTGCTCTTACATCGTTCATCTCGCTACAATGACGTGCACTCCACTGCTTCTGTTGTTTCTCCAGTGTGCGTTCCGTGATAACATGGTGTGGGTTAGCTGACTCCATCAGTCCTTCATGAGTGGCAATTTCGGTTCGTAGACGTCGAACCTCCTCTTCCAGACTCTCGTGTTCCTTCAATTTCAGTGTCGCACTGTTCAGAGCCAACTCCAGCTCCATGATTTTTTGTTCGCGAGCTGTGTATTCCTCTGGTGTGCAGGATTCTTCCGTCGCTGCCGTACGTTCCTTCTGCAACTCATTCTCCAGTTCGATCTTCCTCTTCAAACTTTCAGCGTGCAGTTCTGCCAATTGAGAAATTTCTTTCTGTACAGAATCGAGTCGTGCGACTGCAGCCGTGCGAGCGTTTTCTGCATCTTCCCACATCTTCACATCGTACTGTAGCTGTGCATTCGTCAAACGATTTGTAGTCGATGACAATCCAAATTGCTGCTGTTGAAGTCTTCGTTCACGTTCCTGCAACGTTTCCTGTACTCTGCTCTTGCTGGATTCGGTTTCACCTGCATACCCTGGTATTGTTGTGACAGATACATTACTCTTTGGTGATGGCTGGATCGCACGCTTAGATTTCTTTCCGGGGGTCACTGGTTGGAATTGACTCAGAGTAACTATATTCTCCTTGCCATTCCCTTCCTCTGTGGCAACAGCAGCGAATGCAGCATCCAACGATCCACATACTGTGCCTCGTAAACTCGGTGTACCACGAGGTTTAGAATTAGATACTGAAGTTGGACTGCCACGCGCTTGCTTCCTGCCACTCGGAGTAGGTGATAGGAAACCAGCTGTAGCACCCTTCGATACATCACACGCAGACTGAGTGCTGTCCACTGTGGATGCAGCAGAGGGCTGACGAGTGTGCTTCAACACGACAGACATTAGGGATTATTTTTGGAAGGTTTAAGATGTTTGTGATAGAGTGTGGATGTGGATGGTTAGGAGTAGGGGTTGGAGTTGGAATTGTTCAGATGTTGTTTCTGACAGTGAGTTCAGTTTCCCATTCAATGTCAGTTCTCATTTCTCTTGTCTTGATCGCTAGTATTTGTGCCTCAAGTGCTTCCACCTATCGCATCACACGGTTCTCTCATCTCTCCTCTCTCTCTCTCTCCTCTCATCCTCGATGCACATCGACTGCCATTCGTATTGCATGTTCGTTTCTGCGGTGATCAATGCAAAGATTTTTTTCAACGGTTATACCGACCAATTTCTTTTTCTTTTTCGATGCCCGATTTCGCACTTCGCACTCGCAATGCATCAATACAATAGTTGGATTGAACATATCCTAAGATGAAATGTCTTCATGTATCATGATCATGCTGGGAGTAAGTACAAGGCTAAGCTGAGCTCAGCACGGATTTTCCCGTCCGGGTTGCATCCGTGACTGCATCATTTCTATGACAGTGTGGGAACCAACGCCGGTCGGGAGCAAGATTCTGAAAATGATTCAGATTCGGTCGTGAATGGTTGGGGTGAGTGAATGAATGAATGAATGAATGTGTTACTGTAAGTGTAAACCGGGAATGCGCCTGATGAGATAGCAGCAACGTGCGTTGCTGTATCTCTTCAAAACTCTGACCTCTCGTTCGTTTTCTCTTTTCATCTTTTCTTCTTTTGGTTTCAGATCTTTTCTCTAACTTTCGTCAGCTTGCTCATGCGTCTCATTTTCTCTTCGCGACAACAAGGCGCTGTGTCTCTTTTGCCGCCGCTGCAAGAAGGAGTAGCAACTCTTCTTGTTGCGCGGCAAAAACTCTCCCTTCTTTTCTCACTTTCCCCCTTCTTTGCTCCTAATCGGAGCTAGTATAGAGGAGCCGATAGGCATTTGATCATAGGACTAGACAAATTTCGCATTCTCATGCTAATACTCCTCCTCATAATCTTCTTGATCCTCGTCGCCTCCACCAGTTCCTGCTGCGTCCATGCGCTGTTGTTTTACGATGGCTAATTTCATCATCTCAGGTGGAACTGTACCGCTAGGAGTATGAAGCACACGACCGCCACGAGCACCAGTTACACGATAGCGAAGACGAGGAGCACGAGACTGACACGAAGAAATGCACACATGAACAAACACAATCAGAGGAAGAACAATGGAAAAGACTGGTAATCAATGAAAACCGACATCCGTGAACTGACGTGAGGTTGTCGTGGAGCTGCATGTTTTGTTCGGATGAACTGTTCCTCTTCGTCTGATTCCTCCCCTTCAGACTGCTTGATATGAATTGGTTTAGCATGTTTCGTCGTGGTGGCTGCCTCACGGAGAATTTTATAGAGAGCACTGGAGGCAATGGGAACGATTTGAGAGGGACGAGAGATTTTCGCTCCCGCAGGTGCACTGGGACCAGTGGCCAGAGCGGCGTGACCGACATCTGGATGAGGGGGGTGTTCGACGATGGTGGGAGCTTTCTTCGCTGATTGCTTGCTCGATGCCGCTCGTTGTTGCTCAACTTGCCATACGAGAGTGAATATTGGTTTCGGTGTACGATAGCGAGATTGATTTGGTCTTAGAGATACATCGATCAACACTGGTTCAAAAACACGGAAGCTGCGACTGAGTGGCAGATTTGGCAAGAGATCAGCGGGGGCATTAGAGGGTGGAGAGGGAGCAGCACTCAGAGACACGCTTATAGTCTGATTGACTTCATCGAATTGAATCCTTGCGGGTGCACCATACTTCCGCTCAGCGCTTGCATCCACACTGTCTTCGGGGAAAGCTAATGCCAATGGATGAGACAGCATCGCTCTTCCATCACGATCGACTAGTGGAACGGCACCCTTCACATTGTAGGCAGGGAGTAGAACGATGAATCCATTGGAACGTAGAGAAACAATGAGTGCCTCACATCGTTCGACTCTGGGAGGCGGGGAAGGTGCAGCTGCAATAGATCTCGGCACATCAAATCCATCTGCTCCAATCTCACTATCATCTTCCTCGCCCCATCGTCTGGTTTGTTGTCCTGAGAGGAAATATGCTAGGAAGAGTTGTTGGGATTCAGAACCCGCAAATTTCGCTTGACGATTCTTCGCATTCAGATGACGACTCAATCGTTGCAGTTGTTCATTGCCGAGTAGGGGAGCAGTGACAGTAGAAGCAGGAAAAAGTGAACTTATCGCAGATGAAGTCGAAGCACCAGAGGAGGGTAGCCCACGTTCTGCTGCTTTTCGTTCTGCCTTCTGTTGATGAAATTCCTTCCGTTCCAGTTCGATGACTGCTAACAATTGTCTATGTACGATTAGATCCGCATATCGACGTATAGGTGAAGTAAAATGTGTATAGTAATCTGTACTCAATCCATAATGAAAGAAATCCCCTGGTCGATTTAAACAACTTCCACTACTAAAATATTGTGCTTCACTCATTGCTGTAACGGCTAATTCTTTTAATAATTTTAACATCCAACTACGTTGTTGCTGAGCATCGAGAAATGTTCCTCCTTGTGCATTACTGGGTGGGGAAGGAAATTCACGTTCCGCAAGAATCTTTTCTGCTCGTTCAAATGAATCCGCCAATGATTTATTTGAACGAATATCCATTTCCAATTGAAGATTACGTGCTAATTCTATAAGCTTTTCAAATCGTTGTGGTTGAGGAGGTGGATGGTGACGTAATAAGGTCGCTTCAGGAAATCGTTGATAGATTGCATATGCTACACATGCATTTGCAAATACCATCCATTCAGCAATCGTTTGATGAACTTCTAAATCTGGTTCATGTTGAATACCAAGAATTGATTTCGTATCAGGATCTAATTTGAAATGTACTTCCAATGAATTTAATTCGAGTGCACCACGCAATAGACGTACTTGACGCATACGACGACCAAGTTGGAGTAAAGTGGCGATTTTTGGATAAAGAGCCTTGCGTTCCACGGCAGTTAGAGAAGAGTTTGGAGCTTCATCGTAGCGTTCTCGAATGCTCAGACGATAGTTTGGATGAGTTGGGGGTAATTTCGGCAGCTCAGCCGTCCCACCCTGAGTATCATAAATGTACTGTGCTTCCTCATAGCTCAGAGCATAGTCATTGTGAATCACCGTACGACCATACCATGTCTTCAGTACCTTGCCTTCAGAATCCATCTCCCACAGACAGCTTAGGGCCAAACGATCACAGCCACCTCGCAGAGAGCAAAGATCCGAAGAGAGAGTCGCAGGAAGCATATCTAAACGGCGATCAGTTAGATAGACACTGGTGCCTCGCTGGGAGGCCTCCTGATCTAATAAACTGCCTGCTGGTACGAAATAAGAAACGTCCGCAATGTGAACCCCAATCTGTACTCTGCCTTGACCTAGATCCAGTACACTGAGTGCATCATCTATATCCTCACATCCGATTGGATCGATACTACATACACAGCCTCGATGCGATTGACGTAAATCCATGCGACCAACCAGTGCATCAGGGGGAACAGTCCAACTGAAGGGATTTGGTTGACCACGTGCATGATATCCAGATCCTACTTTATATTTACGATCTTTAGCAGCAACTTCATCGATTTGTCTCTCAGGTAAGCAACGTAATTGATTAATACTGAATGGTGGATGATGAATTTGTAATTCATGTAAGATACATCGAACCCCAGTTTCCAGACTATCAATCCTGCCTAGGGATCTCAAATACACTCCCGTTGGATATTTAGAATCTGTCATCCATTCATCAATCTGTACCAATAAACGTTGATTGCTCAACAAATGTGATTGATGTGTACGGATACGAATCTTTGGAATCGTTTCATCCATGGGAACGACCAGTGAATAATCAAATCCCTGATTACTTCGTTGAACATCCTCCAATTGAATTGTTGCTACAAACGGCCGCAGATTTCGTTGAATAATCGACACCACTCGACCAGTCGGAACGGGGCGAACAGAGGGTTCAGCGCTCGCAGAGGAGGAAGTGACAGAGCTGGAGGCGGAATCTTCCTCCTCCTCACCCTCTGCTGCAGCTGTACTGGATGCAGGAGATTTCACAGCAATTTTCTTCCTTTGTGTCGGAGCACGCCATAGAGTCTGAGGCAGCATGTGTACGATGACTTCATCACCGCTGATGGCACGATTACGATCATTCAATCCAGATATAAATATCTCACCCAATCGCTGACCGGATTGAGAGAGTGAAGAAGCAGCGCTGGTACCACCGGATGATTCAACGAGCGAGCCTGAGGTTGCATCAATCAGTCTGCCATCGAGATCGAGTGATGCATCCAACTGAGGATGGTATTTGTTAACTCTCAGATGACCTCTGAACAGGAATCCACGTTTGACACCCTCCAATGCCAGATCCAATGGCAAATGTTCTTCATATTCCATATCACTTCTGTGAGAGGACAACACAGGTGGAACAATATCAGATACAGCAACAGCATGGGCAGGCGCTGCGGCAGTTGCAGCGTATGGTGGCAGTTCATCTGAATCAGCGGGTTGTATAGGAGGTGTGGTCGATGCGGATTCATAGGAATGACCGGCCTCGAGACTCAAACCACGTTTCAACTCTAGTTTACAGCGTGCTAACTTTACAGCTAGATCCTCTCCAGCCTCAGCACGGGAGATCTTCTGAGCTACCTTACTCTTCTCAGAAGCAAGCATTGATTCGTACAGTGTCAGAAGTTCAGATGGTGAGGGGTCCTCGGAGGAAGCAGTTGACGTTTTAGCAGAAAAATCCTTTCCTGAGAGCCACCGTAGATAAGAATCCATAGAGTGCACTGTGATGCCACCGATTTCACGAGGGTATTTAGGAGCATCGGAATCAACAAATCCACTCTGCTTCATTCGTTGCTCCTGTCTGACAGACTCCTCTGTAGGAGGTTCCTCTGCCTCCAGTAGAATGATACGACGACTGCCATTCGTATGTCTAGCAAACCATCTAGCTGCACGACGAACAGCACGATCCTGTCTCTGAGGGTTGCTCTCCCTATCAGCTCGACTCTGCACAGTAGCAGTCTCTGCGTGAGCCTCATTCTCGAATAGGACTGCACGACGACGAGATGCACCAGCAGCTAATAGTTCACGCATCTGACGTGTCAGAGCAGCACCGGCTTGAGAGGCATGAGTTCGAAGGAGTAGTAGGTGTATCTGAGGAGCTCGTGCGAATAGGCTGATGAATCGCTGCAGTGCCATCAACGAGGGAACCACATAGTGATCAGCACTCGGTTCCAATACGCCAGCAGAAGGAGCTGCACCACCTCCCAGAGATGCACTGGCTGCACTCCCGATAGCTGCACATGCTGCTCTGCCACATATCATGGTATGACATGGTAGGTCATTTCTAAGATATAATTCCTTAGGCATCTGCTTACTAAGATTCTTCTTACGGTACTGAGAGGGAAGCAGCAGGGCGGGTGCAGCAGCGCACGTCACTTCAATATATGATGTCATGATTACGAATCGATGATAGCTTCTAGCTCAGTGAGTGAGTTATTATATTATATTTCTGCTGAGTGAGAGAGCAGTGAGTCACAGTAAGGGAGTGTGAGAAGAATCAGAATTTACTGGGAAAAAACGAAAAACCATCATCGAATCCAATAATAGTAGCTAAAAATTGAACAACAACGTCACGCGTGACCTCGACCTTTTGTATGAGTGTTCGTGATTGAGGTCGAAATGTTATTGTGTTTTTGAGATTTCTTGGGTTCAAAATTTTTTTTTTTTTTTTTGTGCTATCATATCATTATCACTATCATTATCAATAAGTGATGCCACATTGTCAATCCAATTTCATGTGCCAGATTAGCTAGCTTCATATTATTACTCTTTCTCGTTCCAAATGAACTCAAATCTAACTCTGCAGTCCACCTGCAGTAGCTCTCTGATTCTGAATCGGAAATATCTAACCAAAGAGCAAAAGCTGAAATGTAAACGAAAGCGCGATGATGATATCACTTCGCAACTGGTACAGTTAGATCCTACCACACGTAGACTGAGGGATGCACTCATAGCAGCGAATCAGATCACACAATCGAGATTTAGACTTCAGGCGGCAACTAGGAGGAACTCGATTTCGAATTCGAATTCGAATCCATCGCAGCAAGATTATGCAACCCAGATGGAGGTGAGTGGCCGAAATCAACGACATCGCACATCAGAACTCTCTAGCTGCAGCTACTCATCGTATGAGGACCCAGTTTCCCATGTACAATGCGAATTAATGATTCCTAAATGTACATGTTGCCAAAACGTGGTTGTTCGTACTGGCATTATGAACCATCTGCCGGATTCGACTCCGGGTGTCATCTTAGATATGGCCATGCAGGTACGATCTTCCTACACGAATCATTGCCTCACTGCCGATGGTACTTTCGTTCACTGCAGCAACATGCTCCTAGCTCATCCACCTGTACATTGTGATCAGGATGGTTACGCTGCGGAGAGTGAGCTTCGTTGCTGCTGTCAGCTCTTTCGGTTGCAGCAGCCCTATCAGCACTCGATGCACTCGCAACCCAAGGAGCCTGAACCTCGGCTGAATACTCAACTTGCCGACCCCGAGTGTACAGTACCTTTTGCTCTCCGAAATCTCGGTGTGGTTGACACCGTTCATCATCTCGCTGGCCGCAGCTATGTACTTCCGCCACACTGCACATGTCTAATCAGTGACATCACACAAGCAAATCAGCTGCTGGTCTCTCATCGACCCCCTACTGGATTTCAGTTGGTTGTTGCAGATCCTCCTTGGAAAAGCAAGAGTGTGCGTCGTAGTCATCGATATGAGTGTATGGACCATCAGATGCTACTCTCTCTTCCCATCTCTGATCTTCTCTCTCATACTCTTCCTTGCTTCGTGTGTATCTGGTGTACGCACAATCCTCGCTTTCTGAACTTCATTCGATCTGAGTTGATGCCCGCTTGGGGAGTTCGTTACGTGGCCACGTGGAGTTGGTTGAAGGTAACCGATGATGGTCGTACGGTACTGCCATTGCATGCTTCAACGGAATCAAATTTTCGTAAGCCATATGAGCTGATGCTCGTTGGATGGAGACCTGGGATAAAGCTTAAGGAAGGCAGATCATCAGCAGAGTGTCATACAAGCACCGACAGCGATCAGCTACCTACTTCGTTTCCTATTGAATATACGATGATATCGGTCCCTGGAATGAAACATCACTCGAGGAAACCACAAATCGGAGGTCAGAGGCCATTCACATATCAGAACAAAACTGATATGTACATTTCATTCTTCCATATGTACTAACAACATGTTAATGTCGATACTGTACTATACTGTTAGATTTGTTTACTCCTTTCCTCTCAACTGTTCCGTCCTCCTCTTCCTCCCCACCCTCGCCACCATCATCCTCATCCACATCCACATGTGGATCTGGATCTTCTGACCATCGCTATCACGACCATCAACAACGGGCACCCTCCCCTTCCCCTTCCCCCGTTCCTATGAGCGCCTCCTCATTGACTACGACAACAGTAGCCACTGGCTATTCGAGGCTAGAGCTTTTCGCAAGAAATCTTCAGGCAGGATGGACGAGCTGGGGCAATCAGTGCTTACATTTTCAGGGTAGACGAAATAATTTGACATGATCAACATCGTTTTCAACCTCAGGAATGAAGCAACAATGCAAACACTACTTGCATCCACGTCGAATCGCGATGAGATACCAAGTGCGCGTACATAAGCAGCCCAATTTTCAAAATGTGCGCGCGATGGAAACGTTCGATCGGAACTTGAGAAAAGTTCGTGAACCACAGTTGAACAGTGGTCAGTGTAGAGCAGAACAGGACTGATAAAACAAGGGAGAGGAGTGAATTGATGCACAGAGGAGTCTTCTCAGACTGCAGGAAGAGTCTCAGTGTGCAGCTTAAGAAGCAGGACAGATTCTTCCAGGCACACTGTGCACTTGCGGAAGTTCAAGCTGCGCACTTGAGTCTTGACACAGTGAAACACCTCTCTGATTCTCTCTGTTCTCATCCTCATGATCCTGCTCTGTGGTCTGCGTTCCTGTGATCACAGTGAATATTCACTGTCCCTAGCCTGCTTCCGCTCCCTCGTGAAATTCTCCTATCATTTGAATCTGTCAGAAGACTATTAAAAATTCTATGCCAAGCCAGATGAGACTCAGTCACCGAGTGATCAGGAGCTGCATTATGATAGGCATGTCATTGGCAGTACTATTGGTCACTAGCACGATCATGGAAGTGTTTACTGTGGAAGCTATGGGGAGTGAATTTAGATCACCCGTGGGAGGAGATGGGGGTCACCAAGCACACATGCATACGGATTAATGAACAAATTACAAGCAAAGGCATTGGAGCCTTGAGGCTAACGATTTCTGATTCTTGTAAGTCTGTGTGTTTTCATTAAATTTCTGCCTCCTAGGCACTTCGTCTCCCTTGTGCGATGCGCACTGGCAATCGGTTGGTCCCTTCTCCATTCAACCAGGTGACCTATCCTACCCAATTGGTATTGGAGCTGCAACTCAGCTATGGGTGCACGAAGACACAGCATATGTGGGGACAGTCAACGGAGGTGTATGGCGCACCAATACATTCCACACATACGATGCATTCGAAGGACCTCACTGGGAACCAACCACGGACCAATCTCCATGCAATAGTATCACTGCTCTATCAGCTTCCAACGATGATTCGTTGACAGTGATAGCTGGTTGTGGCCATCCTTCCAATGGTGGCTCCGTGAGTGGTGAGGCTCGTGGAGTGATAGTCACACACGATGGTGGTGATACATGGGCGTCGATGAATGCACTGCAGGGGTATTATATCGGCGGTGTGCTGGTATCGGGCTCTGGAACAACTGCAGATATATTGGTGTCCACCGCAGAGTGCGAGAAGCCTAGGAGTGGTACGACTAATCAAGTGACTGATCCCTATGGTCTCGGAACATGTGTACTGGGAATCTGGCGCAGTACCCATTTCTCAGTATTCACACATGTACAACGATCCAATTATTCTGTGAATTCACTGGCACGCCATCCATCCACACCCACCACTATCTTTGCATCCAGGTTGGTGACAGTCGCTGCCGCTCATACACCATCGTCTATAATGCAATCAACCGATGGAGGAACAACATGGGGGAGGTCCGTGAACCACATTTCTAAACGATTAAAACAATGCATGACGGATGAGCATAATTCATGCATCACTGATGATTATTTGCCCATATGGGCATGCATGTCCATGTATCTGTGTTGAATTTTTCTTTAGTTTGCCAAGTGAGCCTAGTTTCATCGAAGACTGTTCGATGGCTGTCACACAGTCGCTGTTAAATATGAAATTGACCCTGGCTACCCAGAACGGTGTTACTCGTATGTATGTGGGTTATTACACTACGAATTGCTATGCAATATACTATACTGACAACGGTGGTGTAACTTGGGATAGAGTTACCGGCCTACCTTCGGCAACAATTTTGGGAAATCAAGGCGATCCGAACTTTGCTTTATTCACAGATTGTTAGTTCACACAGAGTTCGCACACACCCAAGATGCATGGGATATATAAACTTCTTAACATATCTCTCATCCTTATATGTGTACTACTGTGTATATTGCAGCCCTTGATCCTTCTATTCTGTTTGTCGCCGCGACTGGCAATGTTGTGTACCGAGGCAACGTGGATGCTGTTCCTGAGGAGTGGTTTGTAATCTCCACCGTCCGTGGTACAGATCCACCGCTGCCCTACAGCGCAACCGCATCAGGTACTGCTCCGCACGCAGATGCTAGGTACTTCTGGTACGACACCACGAATGACGAGCTACTGCTCACAGCTGATGGAGGACTGTACTCTCGATCGAATCCATTCTTGACACCAGACGAAGGTGATTGGAAAGCGCTCAACGGTGATATGAGCAGCACTGAGGTGTATAATGTTGGTGTGGATTATCGTACAGGCGCAATGATAATAACAGCCCAAGATAATTCCATCATGGTCTCCCAAGTTGATGGAAAGGAGGCAATCACTGGTATCTGGTCAATTGGACCATCAGGTGATGGTGCTACATTGGGAGTTGATGATAGTCAAGATCCAACTGTGTTCTTTGGTGCAGTACAGTTTCTCGGGAATTTCTTTTCCTTGCCTGTTCTAGGAGGGGAATCTGACCTAGGTACCAGTGGTATTAAAGTCTTCCCAACAACTAACATTCGATGTCCTACAGGAACACTGGATGATGACACGTGTCTTGCCTTCGGCAGAGACATCGCTGTGAATCTTATTTATCCTTCCAACTTTATCATATGCACTCTATTGTATGTGAATACTCTGAGAGAGTCATTGGATGGTTCAATATGCACTATTGCAAGCTTTGCTCCTGGATCAAGATCCAGTGAGCTGGAGTTTGACCCTTCCGTTCTGGCGCCAGGGCAAGGAGTATTTAAGGCATTTATATTCGGTGGGCGAAAGGATAACCAAGCAAATGAATTTGTAGTATTTGCTCTCGGTGACTCCGTTGTTTGGGCAAGAGATTCTAACGACTGTTGGGATTCCAGCTGCATTACTCTATATGATGGTTCCTGCGATCTGCCCCTTTGTACTCTTGGTTCCAGCATCAACACCAGCCCCCCTTGGCTACAGCTAGGAGAGAACTTACTTGCACAACACCCTCAGGACTATTATATCAATGTTGTTACTGACTTTTATAATCACAACTGGATCACAGTTGATTTTGGACAGTCGTGGTTAGATCTCAACCTACCTGAGAATAGCAACCTACTCGAAGTCAGTGGTCACAAGTCGGTCGATACTTTTCATCAATGCGCTGTTATATTCATTAACAACCAGATCGATGATGTACACCCGTTGGTGATCGCCACTCCCTTAGGTGTTTTCGTTTCCTTCACTGTTCCTGCTGAAATCGATGCGGAAACGTATTATACTTTCATTCCACTCGGTGTGAATATGGCAAATGTGGTGCCATCTGATTTGTCCTATGATCCCCACTTTGATACACTCACACTGGCCACCTTTGGACGAGGAGTATGGCAGTTGCAGAATGCAAGTCTGGTGCTGCAGCTTGCATCTCTAGGTCACTTACCAACACCAGACGATAATTGTCTGCTACCGTTATACCCGAATGTGGAGAATTCTTACTACTACGATCCATCATTGCTGCCGCCGGACGAACCAGGGAGTGAATCAGATTCAGCTGCTCTGATGCAGTTCCACATCAACATTGATCCCGCTCTGGTTGGTACCGGACTCACAGATGAACAGTATTCCTCACAAATGCAGAGTGCCCTGGTAGATCAGCTCAATCTCAACTCTAGGCCATCTCGTCTAGGATTGTTTCTGGAGAAACATCCATCATCAACAATTCTGATCACTGTATTGATATCAGCCTCGGTGTACCCTGGCGAGCCTGAAGCCCATATCGTTTCTTCTGATCTCGTCACACTGATTAACACCCCTGTCGTTGGATCATCTCTATATCATGATGCACTTCTAAAGTTTATCATTCCTGGATCAGCGACTGTATTGGAAGAACCAGCTGAGCCAATCATCATCAATACAACAACTTCCTCTTCATTCAATTGGCCTGGATTGGCAATCGCAATCGTGGTCCTGCTCGTATTAATATTCATCACACTATGCGTATGGGCCGGTGTGAGATTTTATCAGTATCGCAACACTCCCACCCCTTTGAACAATCCATCTGTCTCTAGCTCTCAGAGTGCTGCCTCTGCATGGAGAGGTGAGTCTCGTGAACGTGGCTTCACTGTGAACCCTGCTCTCTCCAACAATTCTGAACGCATGGATAGTCCATCCATGCATGGAGTTGATCAGACTGCCATTGACGTTCAGATGGAAGGGGGATCGAAGAAAGGACCTTCACCGGTGGAAATGCAGGCAAGATCACCGAGAGGTACGATTACACAATTGAGTGCAGTTTAAGGTGGTCTTTCCATTTTCATCTGTCTCAGAATCATCCTCATCATCACCAAGTAGTTTTATAAGAAATATAATCGTAATTCCATATATTTTCTTCTGATCTTACCTCCGTCCCAATTTATTTCACATTCATCCGTTCACTCACCTGCCGTATAAATTAATCTTCCCTACCCTCCTCCCTTGTAGTACGGTGTACTAGTACTTCCCTCATCCAATCATGTTCTCATATATATTCATCTCTATGTATGTTCACTGTCTTCACATCCTCTACCCACTCTACCATATGATTCGATCTCGGATTGTAGGTTAGGTTAGGGCTAAGTGATGTGAATAGGGTGTTCATCATATTTAATCCATCTAATGGAGATGATTCTCGCTTGTGACCTGTAGATTTCTATTCAAATGGAAATGCCTGTTCCCCCTCTCTCTCTGTTTCCTACATTCCTCAATTTTTTCAATCAACTGATAAATTTGTTCTTCGTACGGATTTCATCTCTCTCTTTATTTGCATTCCACCCCTATCATTTCATATGATCCTGACATGTTATAATATAATTCATTCATTACATCATACCCATGTCCATGATCATGTGTGTCTACACTTTCCTATGACTGTCCTGGTTTTCATATATCTTTCCTATCTTGATTCATTACTTATAATATTCTCTTGTATTTCGGATTTCACCAAAGTGAACCTGTCTCTTCTCTGTCAACGCTATTCGTACCTACTCTCTATCCCCTCTTTCTTTCCTCACCCTAATGCCCTCTTTCAGGGACCTCATCTCTAGCTGCAACTAGTACTAACTCTGATTCCTAAGCCAATGCGCCGTTGGCCAATGTTTCACTGTTCTTTTTGCATGCTTCTTATGATCATTGCCTAGCGTTCAGAATGTCCCCATTGAAAACAATATTTTCTTTCAATGGTTCTACACACAGACAAGCAACGCGTAGTAGGCATTTTTGTTAGTGACTAATTTAGGTTCCTAACATGATAGAAACATAGAAACGTAGGATAGCTTATAATTATTCTAGATCGCAAGCTTGCCCCTCTCTGACAGGATTTAGTTTGGGCCACTATACCGAGTTGGTTTACACTGAAATCCATGCGTCATGAATGAGTTCGTAATCGCCTAAAAACAATACGCGTGCTCAAAATGTGAGAGAAAAGAAGAATGAAAAGCGAGTTGAGTGTACGTGCATGCGGCAGCGATGCCACTAAAAGCTAAGATCTTAGGAGAGCGATCGATTAGCGATCGATAGGCTAGGAGTTGATCAGGAAGAGGGAAAATGATCAGAGTACTCTCGATAGGAGAGGGGAAAACTGAAAGAGCGAGAGAGAGAGAGAGACCATATGTAGCGACGATCAGCGGAATGGAATGGATTTCAGAATAGGGTGCGAGTAGTACAATGCGATAGAAAGACAATGTGGATTATGTGAATATACGGCAAAGAACTAGGTGTCATAGAGGTGATGAATTGATACGAGTGATCTTCTCATCTAGGTGTTGCGTTCGTCAGGAAGCGATTGCTTGTAAGAATTCCTGTGACTCTTTCCCAGCGACCTCGGTATTGACTGAGTTCACCTCAGCACGTATGGCAATTTGAAATGATCGCGCTATGTCACCAGCGAATTCATCCCTATCACCCTCGTACTTAGATGGTATGAATAGTTGACCGGGTGGAGGAAGATGAACCCATAGGGAGCCATCGGATGGACGATAGAGTACGTAGATGTTAGGTAGTTGCATTGATTGAAGTGAGATAGGGAATATGGGACCAGCGGCGAAGTCAGGGAACTGATAGAGGAGATAAGGGGCGTCGGAGGAAAAAGGTACGGCAGAGACAGCAGCAGCGGCAGACGATGCAGCCTGGGCAGAGGCTGCAGCCGCAGCATTGTTCGGCGTGTACAACGGTCGATGGCTGGACTGACCGGAGCCACCTCCAGGCGCCTTTGGAGTTGCAGCTGCAGAGACATGTTGTGGCGTGGCAGCTAGAGATGCATGCTGCGGTGTTCGCATGATTGGAATCGTTCCAATCTCACCAGCTGCCGCATCAACTCCCATTGTAGCATCTGTATCATCGTCTCCACCATTCATGATGCCACGAAGATTGAGCAGCTTAGGTTTCCTACCGCTGACTGGTGGTGTCCCTGAGTTAACGCTGATTCGACCTGTGTTGCCTGATGATCGTGAAGAGGAAGGTGTGGGAGAGTCATCGTTGCGATGTATGAGAAGAGTTAACTTCTTCGGTAAGGCGAATGCAGGACTATTCGATTCACTGTCGTCACCACCACCACGACCTGGAATCTGTAGTGTGAGCGAACTCGAAGTATTCGCTGATAGATTTCTCGCATATGCATCCGTCATCTCCTCATCACCGTCACCTGAATTCCCACGTGACTGTGATACCTGTGGCTGCTCATCATCCTCCTCCTCGTTGTCGGTAACCGTAGATGAGGAAGGTGACTTGAATCCAACACGAACCACAGGTGGAAGAACCATCCCACCCGGAACAGTTCCACCAACGCTGATGTGTTGAGGAGTGCTGGGTCGGCCCATGGAGCCATTGGCACTGGTCACACGTGAGTGCTTCAGTGCGATCTCATTCAGTGCATCAACATCAGGAATTCTAACATCAGGATATTCCTCATCCAATTGTACATTAGCAAGGATGGCTGATGAAATAGGGTGACTTCGATCCATTCCAACGTGGGAATAATCTTCCGTATCTTCCAATCCGAATATGCGATAGAAGTGTGATATCTGACGAGGTGTGGCTGCAGGGTAAAGGGATGATAGTGATGATGCGGATAGAATCTGGGGTGCACTCTCCAGTGTATGAAACGAAGCTGATATGTGCTCAGATGAGAATGCGATGGCGGAGGATGATGCTGATGAGGAAGATGGAGTCGAATGGGTGGCACCAGCGGAACCAACACGCGATGGTGAAGCAGAGGACGATGGTGAGGGGGATGCGAGTGAGGAGGATTGAAGGGGTGAGTAATGATGAGTTTGATGAGAGGATGGATAAGCTGGTGACATCGAGCCGGAATGTGCCGGATTAGGACTCGTGGGCAGATTAGATTGCAGTGCACCCTTAGGACTGAAGTGCCCTCGTGCCAGTGCCTCTGCCTTCTCCAACTTCTCTCGTCCACGTTGTCGAATCAATAGTACCTGCTTTCCAGCATGCTCTACCTGTTGTATCTTGGCGATCAGATGGGCGATATAAGGGATGTAGGTTCGTTCAGACTCACGCGGGCATAGCATTCCAACCCATATGTAAATTACGCTGCTACCTGAGGGTGTATCAGGAACATGCGGTGCATGACTCGAACTATCATCAGAGGAAAAGTTAGCTGATCCAGCTCCATTTGTCTGAAGGAGGAATAAGGTACGTGAATCCAATGAATCCACCTCTACACGATCGATCCATTTAGTGACGAGACTCCTATCTCGTGAATTGTGTGGTCCGATACGATATAGACAGTAGGGACGGTTGGACAGGCGGGTAACACGCTTGCGCCAGGCGAGAAGTTGACACATGAAGCCTACATTCGGACGACAGATACCTCGTCGAGCACGGACGTACTACAGAGAGAAAAATACAAAAACAATACAATAATATGAAATACAGTATCAAGGGTGTCAATCAAAGGCAACTCTCCTCTTACTCCTGCTCACCTCATATATAGCATCGTAGTCGCGATTTTCAAGGTACATCAGATAAGCGATGACCAACACAGTGGAGCGTGAGACACCCTGGCAAAGAAACAGGAGCAGAGCGAATAAATTAGTATGAGATCAGTTTAAGTTTAAGGTCAAACCACTGCTCTGATTCGCTACCATAGCCTTCCCCTCCACTCACTTGTTGGCAGTGCACCAGCACTTTGTTCTTCCCTTGCCTGACGACATCAATAAAATCGATGACCTTGTATAGGACAGTCATCAGATCCTCCTGCGATGAATCCAGCAGGTGTAATTTCAAATAATGAAATTGTTCGGGGAAATAATTTTCACACACATCTCCGGCGCAATTATGAACCACTGTTCCATTCGCCATAAATGATGCATCGTCATCCTCGCCTTCCTCGAGCTCATCCTGCCCAGACGGAACGGTAAGATCGAAAACCTTACGAAACCCTATCTCACGTACCCGCACAACTTCCATCCTTAGGATCGGCAACCCTACTGCATTTCGATCTACACAATACTTTACATTTTCTGATTTATTTGAATCGGACATATTACCATTGTGCTCTTCACAAAATAATCCAATTGCATTGAATGCAGTCAGCAATACTCTGGCTCCCATGCCTCCAAATCCTTCGTTGGAAAATCCCTCCAGGGTAGTGCCCTCCTCCATCTGCTTCATTGTGAGTGGCCTCCAGTCCTTCATAACCGATGGGTGCAGTGGCGTGGCTTCATCGACGATTGCCTTGGAAAGAGCAAATCGTTCTGGGAACGTAACGACTCTAGAGGACGAAGGATGGTTCAATTGCGATGCAACCGCTTGACGTTGGGACAGCAAAAATAACTGTGCACGTAACACAGCCACTCCAGCATCCAGTCGTTCTTGTTTATGACAACTGTAGGCAAATCCAATACGATCAGAAAAGTCCACTACGCCTTGCTGCCTGAATTTGAGTGTAATGTTGAGAGAAGTGTTGTCCCACACGAGTGTGTCGTCGCTGATTCCACAGCGATGGAGGAGGGAGGTGAATTCCGCCTGAAAGACGGTGAACTGAGCAGCAGCGACGGACTCCTTGCACTCCATGCTCCAGCCGAGGCCTGAGAGTCTATCAGACTGAGGACGGAGCACAAGCGAATTGCCATCCCCACCAAAGAAGCCAGAGAGGAACGAGCGAACCAAGGGTAGGGGACACTGAGGTTCGGTGAGGAATGAAGGAAAGCGTCGCTCGATATGACCACGCGTGCCGGGCTGGACTCCGATCTGGAGAAAGGCACGTGTCATCGCGACGCCAAGTTCTACGATGAAGTTGTCGTGTGGGAAGGAGGGTGGAGTGACTTTGAACACCTGACCTGGCAGGATAAGAGCAAGGTCGCGACGTATAGCTTCGACGTCAAGCTGGTGACCGAGATAGAGGTATGACTCATCGCCTCGAGCGTCGAGTGATCCGTCAGTCAGCACATATCCCAGGGTGCGAACGAAGGCGATGGAGCGAGATCGGTTCGCCTTCATGTCCAGCACAACACCTAATGAGTTGGTGAGATCGAGAGACCAGGTGTCACAGTTAACAGTATCCTCATCCAATCGATCGAATGGAGATATGAGGCCAAACGAAACGTGAGAGCCAGGAGGGAAAGAGGACGCATGGCGCCACTTTCGAGAGGAATCTAAGAGGCGATGATCAGGAGTGCAGGTGAGTGTCACACCGTTGAGAAGCGTGAGTTCGATGCACTCTTTCATACCACGATCGAGAACTGCGCGGACAGGACGAGGTATGAGAGCATCGTGTTGGCGATCGTAGGAGAGTACCTGGTCACCCACCTGGACAGTGTCGATACGCCGTGTAGTATGGTTGGCCATGTTCACCAGAGTATCGCCTGGCAGACAGTTAATGATGTGTGTTATTCCTTTCGCCTTGAGTGTGTCCTCACTACTGGCAACCTTCTTCCCACCCACGAATAGGTAATCCGTGATGGCCGTGCAGTCACGTGCGAAGAATGCTATCTTCGCTCGTTTATTGTCGAACACCATAGGAGTACTACTGTCACCAAAATCAGAATCCAAACTCAAATTCCTGCTATGGTGGCGACTATGATTGAAAGAGGATGAATTGGAATTCGAATTAGAATTAGCAGGTGAAGATGATGATTCTGATAGATTTAACTGCATACGACTCCGCTGACTCGAACGTCGCTCCCCACCCTCATTACTAATACCATCCTCATCCTCAGTACCAGCGGATATGGTTAATTTCATAGTATAGTATATTATATGTGACTCAATGAGCAGGCCCTACCAGCCTGATGAATACTCCTTGGCTGAACGATGCAATGTACAATCACACTGGGACTGGAGAGGAAAAACTTTCTATACGATACGATTCAATGTCAATGAGAGTGATCACTGGGGAGGAATCCTACCAAACAATAACAATAGGAGATGAGTGAACGCTGCTTCTTCTTCTCCTCTCTTCTCTTCTCTTCTCTTCTCTTCTCACCTCTCACACTCTTCTCTTCTTCCCTTTGTTTTTTTTTGTTTTTTTGTTATGCACGTTTCAAGCACATGCACACACAGAGGATTTTGCTCGCTCTTCATAATTGTTTCATCAACCACCCTTTCTCTCTTCTTATTTTCATCATCCATGGCATCTGTCGCACCTGCCGTCGATGTCGATGCAGTGCAACCTGCAGTAGCGAATGGTCACAGTGCCATTGCTCCAGAATCGAATTCGAATCCCAATCCCAATCCCAATCCCGCTAAGGATTCTTCCGCTCCTATCAGCGAATCCACTCACTCATGCTCTCGATGCTCTGCCCAAGCAAAACAACTATGCCCTACATGTATTGAATTAAAGCTACCACCGACGCGATTCTGCTCACAAGAATGCTTTAAAGCAGCGTGGAAGGAACACAATGCGAATGTGCACAAACGTTAGTGATGGGATGGCATCAGAGTGCGCAATGCGTGCCTGCCTTTGATTCTCCACGGTTGCTCATTCATCGTGTACCTTAATTAATTTTCCCTCTTTCAGCTGAGAAGGAGCGTTTGGCTTTTCGTCCCCCTGCATTCTCGTACACTGGTCCCCTTCGACCTGGGTGGGTGAGTCCCAGACGCACAGTGCCACCTCACATACCTCGACCCGACTATGCACTCACAGGGGAACCAATGGGAGAAGCATCAAACACTATTCACATTAATTCAGCTGCAGAGATTAAAGGTATTAGAGCGGCATGTAAAATCGGACGTGCGGCACTGGACTTAGCACACTCGCACATCAAGCCTGGTGTTACCACGGATCGTATCGATCAAATTGTAAGTGTTGCATGGTACCATGTGAAATGGTGAATAGTGCCTTTGAATTAAGTGCTCATTGCGATTTTCACTCTCTGGGTTTGAAATGCTAGGTGCACGATTTTACCATCGCGAGCGATGCCTACCCTTCTCCCCTTAACTACCGTTTCTTCCCAAAGAGCTGTTGCACGTGAGTTTTGTTGACATTTAACACTTCCAGCTTGCCAGCGCGCACAAATTATCTTTTCTCCACTTTTCTGGTTCACTGATGATCGGTTTGCCGCCCCAGGCGTAGTTACTCTCATGTGTGACGATAAACCATACACCACTTTTTCTGATTTCTGATACGAACCACGAAACTCTTTCACATTTATTAGAATTTCTCCTTCACCAAGTTAGAATGCTGACAATATTTCTCGTGTGTGCATTTGTCTGCGTCCTGTTTCCCTGCTCTCCCCAACCTAACCTAACCTAACCTAACCCTCTCTCCATTCAACGTAACTCAGTTCGGTCAATGAAGTCATCTGTCAGTCAATCGTAATTGGCATCGAATTCCAACTAATCACGTGTTATGCCATCACTATGCCAAAAGTCTCACTCATGTGTCGTCTATTGCTTAACGCATATGTTATGTTATGTTATGTTATGTTATGTTATGTTATGTTATGTTATGTTATGTGTTGCCTTTTGATCTGATCCCTGGTATGTTAGGTCATGGCATCCCTGACAGTCGTCCCCTGGAGAGTGGTGACATCGTTAACGTTGACATATCGGTATACTACAAAGGTTTTCATGCTGATTTGAATGAAACATTTTGTGTTGGAGTCGTTGAGCAGAAGTACAAGGATCTTATTAAGTGTACACACGATGCACTGATGAAGGCACTAGAGGCAGTTCAGCCAGGTGCGCTCTTCAGGGATTTCGGAGAGATCATCACAAAGACGACGGGGAAAGCCGGGTACTCAGTCGTACGAAGCTATTGTCAGTACATAATAGCGTTGGGGTTTGATGATTATTTATTTTATTTTATTTTGTCGAGCCATAGAAATGTATCTCATCAATATTCGATGGACTCATATTGTCTCTGTCCTCTACTCTATGTACTCTCCTCTCCTCGTATATTCGTCTTTCTCTGTTTCTCCTTAGGTGGTCATGGAATTGGTTCCGTCTTCCACACCACCCCCTCCATCCCTCACTACTCCCGCAACAAGGCTGTTGGTCAGTGTAAGCCAGGTATGGTATTTACTATAGAACCTATGATCAACATGGGAACATGGAAGGATTGCATGTGGACATTCGATGATTGGACGGTGGTCACCACAGATGGGAAACGATCAGCGCAATTTGAACATACCGTGCTGGTTACAGAGAAGGGTGTGGAAATTCTGACTGCGAGAACCAAGGATAGTCCACCACTGTGCTTCGAACCAGGGTACACGGATGGAAGCGAGGAGACGAAATCCACCAGTGCACCAGCGAGTGGTGTCGTTGAGGCCGCTGCTTCTGGTGCCGCTTCGTCAGCATCGGTTGCGCCTTGATTGGTCTTGCATTCTGTACTGTACACTCTTTCACAAATCACTCTCATCATTTGACTCTTCCGCCCTCGAGCTGCAGCAGGCTTGCAATTGCCGATGAGCTTACACGTCACTGGGTGCAGTTCTCGCAGTCGCAGTGCATCATGATGATGCATGTATTTTTTACGGATACTTATTACAAAAGGGAGTAGTAGGGAATGAGAGGAGTCTGGAGAGGAATAGTACAGTATCTAGATAAGCAATAGTATGCAAATGGTGGTCGTACAGATATGATAGGCCTCATCACACTACTTAGTCTATCGGTTTACAAAGTTTGACCGTACAGTGGACGCCATAATTATTTTCCGGTTTTTTGCAAAGTTCAATCTCCCCCCTTTATACCATGACGACGAGCGAGTGCGGAGAGGGAACGAGTAGTGTCATTAGGAGAGTATTCAAGGAGGATATGATGTTTAGTGTCTGCACTGAGATGCGACATTGCTTCGTGGTGAGCTACATCGAAAGCCGGGAAGTTTGAATATTTTTTTCATTTTTTTCTCTTATTTGGCAGGCTCGAAAACGGATAATTTTTTTCGAAGCTCGTTATCTCATCTACAAAGAGTCAAAAAGTCAACACCATATCGTGTATGAATGAGTAACTAGGATAAGATGCGAGGACAGGGGGATCAATTGGCTGATTGCATTTCTTTGCCTGGTTACTTCGACTCAAACTAACAGGAAATTAATTCTTGCGTCCACTGTAGCTTGACTTAAAGCATACGAGTGTGCTATACAGCAATAGATACGGTTTGAAATGGTATACAGTGATATGTCTCTAAGGTGAATTGAGTTCAAGGGGGTTGCGCTAGCTGAGGCGAGGTTGAGAGAGATGAAGGGGCGTGAGGGCTGGTTTGAGAAGTGAAGGCCTCAAGGGCCTGGCAAGGGCTCAGAAAGAGAGAAGGAGTCATGCATATGTCCTAAGAACAAGCTGTGGAAGAGGGAGGGGCGGAATATAAGAAGTGAGAGAGTAAGAGAGAAAAGAATCTCAACGTACAGTCATGCACGTATGCAGGCAAAAAGAAAGAAAATCCTGTGTTTCACTCCTATCTGTCTCCTCCTAATGGTGTAGAATAGGTGTGAGTAGTGTTAAAGTCACGGCATGACAGTGGGTGAGGGAAAATCACAGCGCTTGCGCGATAATGGTCCTGCAGGTACACCTTCAACTGTTGGGCTCCAGAAAATCACGCCCATGCATCTGGATTACGTTTCTTTCGTCCGAAAGCCAGAAGTCCATGACGCTGCGAGCCAATTTAAGTTCCGCTTGTAACTCACGGATGGGGATCAGAGCGTTCAGATCAACATCTGGCCAGCTATGGTCATCCTGGGCCACCAGTTCCGCCCAAATGGAAAGCGCTGCGCGGGATACGAAAGTCGATTTTCGCACTGACTTGACGAGCAGAACATATAGCGCCGCTTGCAGTGCTGTCAAGGAATTTGAAGTCATCGTCATCTCGGCGCCTCTTGATTTTGCAAAGGAGCAAATGATGCCATGGATTCCGCGAGTAGCACAGAAGAGCAGAAAGTCTCCATTGATGAACGATTCCAGAGCAAGCCTCCCGGCTTCGGGCCTACGCAGCACAGACAGGAACAGCTCACACCGCACAACAGGATTGCGAACGTTGGGGTCCATGAGTACCGCTTTCAGTTTGTTCGTGAAAGTCTGCGAAGCCAGATCTCCAGGGGCGACTGGTAAAAAGAGGGCATATCGCTGCAAAAATATCTGATCGTGCTTGGATTGTATCTGGGCGGCAGCGAACAGAAGTGGGATACACACCCCATCGTCTTTGTTTGTGCACCGGTACTGGCCCGAGAACATGCGACGCATGAGATGCGCTATGGACTGTGATGATTTGGAGCCCTGAAGCCGACCATACAAGCGTGCTGCGCATGCTTCCAACAGCATCCATCCGCGTTCATCTTCATTGAGCGCGAAACCACCCAATACTGCGCAAGCGTCAGCGTTGTACAGTATGTTCTCGATCGTCGGAATCAGTTGCTGATGCAGAGACGAACAGCGTTCGCATTGGTCACGGTGGGATTTGGGCGAGGTGGCCCAGCTGTCAATCCAAACATTGTTGTCGAGAACCGCGTCTACAGTGTCGAGAAGCCATGCCAGAAGTGAGGCTGCCGCGGGACGCTTGTCAACGTCGGTCCAGCCGCCGGAGTGCAGGCCTACACCGATGCAGATGAGTTCGTTCAGGTGCGAGTACTTTCGGCCCAGGCGTTCGCGATGTTCCTTGTCGAGGGCCGACTTGAATCCTCTTGCCCACTGTTGAATTTCGCTATCGTGCCGATCCGTCATGATTGGGCAAACCTTTAGCCGCTGTCTGGTGAGATCCTCACGGGCCTCACGATTGATGTTCTCTGGCGCTAGCTGCAACAGGTGCTCTCGAAATTGCAGAAGATCCTTCTGCCACTTCGTCATCAGTGCCCACTTGATGCCTTCGGGATCTGGGTGCTCTGGTGACAACCAGGCATGGGAAATAAAAAAGTAGGATGCGAGGGTGGCTTCCACGCTGGCAGCGCAGTCTTGGACAGGCCACTTGGGAAACTTGTGGATGTCGCGGAAGGGAATCGAACGCACCACGCCGACTCGCACTGCAGTGTTGCGTGATCCCGAAGATCTTGATGCTTGCGTGCTCAGTTTTGCACTGAGCTGCTCCTCCGCGGGCGGGGCTGCAGCTGCGGCAGGTTGGGACTGGACCTGAACGGCTTGCAATTGGACAAGGTTCTCCGGCTGAGTCTGAGGCTGAACGGCTTGGACAAAGTTCTGCCGTTGAGCCTGGGCCTGAACGACTTCGATGGGACTTTGCGGTTGAGCAGAGCGCTGTGGGGGCGAAGCAAAATCCATCTGGCTGATCAGCGCGCTCAGGCAGGTTGTCAGCTGTGCTTGCTCAGCGGCATCATCAACCTTCGGAGGAACGACATGACCAGCAGGGATGAGTTTGGCCAAATCACCGCTAGCCACCATCTCCTTTACGATATCCAATCCACCAATGAGTTCGCCCGAGATGTAGAGCTGCGGGTAGGTAGGCCAGTTGTAGAATTCTTTAAGGCCCTCTCTCACCTGGTTGTCGCTTAGAATGTCAAACGTGCCGAACTGCACCCCTTGTTCTTTGAGCAGCGCCAGCAGTTGCTTGCTGAAACCGCAACGAGGTGCTTCCACAGTGCCCTTGATAAATGCCATAACTGGAGCAGCGGAGATTAGCTGAGACAAACGAGCGTGCAGGACAGCCTTGACAGCAGGGTCAGCAGGGACAGGAGTAGGGGGAGCTTGAGCCGCAGAGGAACCAGCCGCAGCCACAGGGATGGTGGCAGCAAAAGGAGCAGGGACGGCAGTGGCAAGCGCAGCATCCGCGGCTCTCGCATGTTGAGTGACTAGCTGTATGAGTTGGGGAGCGTTTGCGCCTTCCAACGTGGCGACTGTCTTACCTCCACGGATCAGCACGCAAGTGGGCACAGACTCAACAGGGTAGAGCTCAGTCACGTCAGACACGCCTTCAGCGTCCACCTGCAGACATCAGTCAAACCAATAAGATCAACATTCTGCAGTGAGGACGGCAGCTCGATAGCTCTCATCACCAGATAAATCCCCTCCGTGTCTTCAAGTCGATTCCTCTCCTCTGTAAGTGTCATGAGGTCGACCTCTGCAAATGTCGCGTGTGTGAACTGTTTGGCGAGTTGCTCGAATACTGTGCTCATCTGCTTGCAGGGAGGGTGCCAGGCAGCAGTGAAGAGCAGCACTACCAGGCTGCCAGCAGGGGAGGATTGCAGCAGTGAGGAGTGATCAGCCAAGGAACTTGGAGACTGAACCTTGCCCCCTGTGACAGTACTAGTGGGAGCTCGAGGTGCAGCACCAGATCTAGAACCATGGCCAGCCCCAGAAGCAGATCTAGAAGAGGCCATGTGAAGAGAGGAAGGGAACTTCAAGGGGGCAGCTAAGAATCGTGCGAAAGTTGCGGACTGCGAGGCAAGATGATCTAATATTGTATGAGTGAGCGAAAAGCACCTGGAACGGGATGCATGATGCAGATGAAAAGTCGTAGAATCGAATGATAATGTGCCAGTGATTTCATCACAGTACTAGTGAATTCCGGATATCGATCATTGACCAGAATCAGAAGAATCAGAAGGTTTCCACGTGAGTGCTGCTATGACGCGAACCCACGGTTCATTTTTTGTTCGGGGGATGCAGTGCAACTGAGCAAATCAAATTTAAAGCGGATGGATTTGAATAAATCACTGTTTTTCCCTGGACCAAAGAAATCCCTTCTGTAACTGCAACTGTTACTTTGTCAGATTCCATTTTGTTGCAGACAAGGCGACATTCCTTGCTTCCCTTCCCCTTCTCGTTTTTCATCCATTCACCAGTGCAACGAATTATATTCTCTTCTCTTCTCTTCTCTTCTCTTCCTTCTTCAATCAACTCTAATCTAATCTAATCTAATCTAATCTAATCTAATTCGAACCTATCTCATCCCTGAAATGTCCGACCCAGTGACAGTCGTATCAATGACATCTTCGTCAAACAGCATTCAACCTATTCAATTGCATTCGACCAATATGAATCCAGTTAATATTTATCCGAGTGCACGTGGCGTATCAGGATCAGTATCAGGATCAGCCTCATCCTCTCATTCGAACGCCAATTTGAATTCCAATTCCCATTCCTTTTCGATCACATCTGTACAAGCGTCCACGGATATGCATATGCATACACGGAAACATCCAGATGTGCCAGCACTCATATTTCAGCCGCAACCACCAACGTCCCGACCTACAATACATTCCTTTCAGAGAAATCTCACAAATGCTGCACCCACTGCCAGTGCTACCACACGTCTCTCACCCACGTACGCGTACGGTGAAGCTCAAGCTGCTGCCACACCCGCTGCAGCTGCATCAGCATCAGCATCAGTTCCATCCAGTGTATCATCCTATGATTCATCTCAAGCGCGATTTTATTACAAGCTAGTGGCGCGAGTTGGACCTGATCGCTACGTATCTATATTTGATGGTGTTACTGAGTATACAATAGGATGTACAGTGCAATGTGATATGAAACCCAATGATGAAATTCATACGGATCGTTCCATCGGACCACGATCAGCTCGAATTGGGCGGCGCAAAGCGGGGTGGAGATATGTTAAACCTGAGTCACTAGGTGGAATATTCGTATGTCGCACAGTGGAAGATGCACTCGCAGCTCGTATACCAGATGAATCTGCTCTTGCCATAGCTCCCAGAGTGCTGATGAAAGTTCTTGCGTGGGGACCTTCACGCGAACTGAATCACGGAAAGACAATGGCATTCACTTTCGTCAGACCTGTGCAAGTCTATCCACTGACACTTGGATACCGATGTGCTTTCGTCGGATCCAAACAGTTAACCTGCGTTCAGCGAGATGAGACTCGCAAACGACTGCCTCCGTTCCTCGCCACCACACATCCCACGCAGCTGCCTTCCTTCACACAGCGCAATGTGCATGCATCACTGAGTCATCGCATCAGTGGGATGAATGCACGGATGACTCAGCTCACACGGGCGCAACTAGGTTGGTGAGCAAGAACAACATTCATGCTGAACTGGATCTTTTTCAGATCCACTCCATTTCATAATCGAGCAGCAGCTTCTGTGATGCACACGAAATTCGCTATGCACCATCGAATTCGAATAATTCTAACTTCGAATTCCACTCTCTGCCGCGGATCCGAATGTTGAACAATAATTACTCGTTCATCATTAGAATCCGGATATTTCCTTCGCAATTGAACATGATGTACGCTTCGGCAGATTCAGACAAGTCGAAAGAACTTTATTTTGATATTTCAAATGTCGAAATCATTGTGCGAATTGAAAACGAACAACTTAAGTTTTCGTTGCAGAAGGGTTAGGTACAGGTGCTGCAGCTGCAGCTGCAGCAGCTGCCTCCTTGTCTGCGCGTGCTTTCGCCAACTGTTGTGCCGCTTCCCTTGCTGATGCTCGTCGCTTCTCCGTTGCGTTCGCTAGAGGTGAGTTCGTCTGCACTGGTTTTGGTTTCTCAGCGGGTGGTACCGATGAGAATCGATGCTCACTGGCACGTGGACGGTCAGCACGTGGATGAGAATCCAATAGGCCGCCGTTCGTCTTACGTACCAACGTAGGATTCTCAACTTCATATTTTGCATCCTCTGCCTGAATGAGTGGATCAGGGAAGTTAAATGGAATTATAGGTTCACCCTGCTGTAACTGCTGTGATACAATTGCCATACACTTGAAGTGCAATCCCATACCTCCCTTAGTGGTATCAGTTTCCACCAGTCGAGTCGCATTATCTATGAGTGTATCCACGTCTGAATCACTGAATTTATCATCCTCCATTGCTTTCTGCACTAGTACTTCCAATCGAGCGGCGATGTTAAGATTTCGAAGGAAGTGACTCTGACTCACCAACGGCTCAACACGGAGAGGGCTGGTCACCAGTTCTACAACATGGCAGGACATATTATAGTGCACAGAGTACGGTGAGCATCGTGCGACAACCGATGTGATCCTTTGAATATTCGTTCTGTGAAAACTGACGGTTAGTTCGTTCCACTGCAGCTCTGAGACTCTTGAAATCCACGAGTGCCGTGAGATCCACTTGCCCAGGTTCCTCCAGTACGTGTTTGAACTGATGCTTCTGTACAGCCTGTAGTGTATTCGTATTCGGGTGGTTGGTGCCGTAGTCGATCACAAGCGCAGCGCCGCCGCATGCACTCAAACGAAAACTTAAATCCTCCATGCAAGCAAGACTGGTGCCGGAACTGAACAGTGAGTAAGAATAAAGAAGGAAAGAAAGAAAGCAAGAACCTGAGGATTAGAAAGAACAGCAAAGAGACAGAACCTAACGAGGATGCGACTCCTCCCACTGACATTTCAACGGCTGCTCCAATCTTAGAATCTTGCGGTGGGAACTTGCTTGGCGGCAGGAAGCTGTGTGAAGCTCCTGTGGGATGAGCACTGAGCACGAATCTGAGATGGTGTGGTCCCTTTCCCCTATCTGAATCAACAAGCTTCTCGCACCATCCACGCTCCGTCAAAACGAATTGATACACTGGTAGAGCATCAAAGAATTCATGTGCCAGAACGATCAACGGACCACCATCTGGTGTCAGCTGACTCACTTTACTGTGCCACGAGATAGGAATAGAGGAGGTGACAGCGGACTTCGGTGGAGGCCAGGAAGCGACTTTGGATTCATCAGAACCAGGGAGACGGATAGGGAGTGGAATCTCTCCCGTAACTTTGAGATCACTCATCTCCTTCTCACCACTCATGTATTGTGCACGAATCGAATCCTTCTCGGATTGACTTCGAATGGGCGATGTGAAGGGATGTTGAACCCTATCCTTCGTAGTGAGTGATATCGTCTGATTATCTGTGGACTCTATGAATTGTCGCTTTACATTCTGTACATTGAGTGCCTGTGCTTGAGCCTCTCGCATCGGAGGTGAAGTCTCGAGCAAGTGCACAGAGACAGCACGCATGAAATCAGGGAAACGAGAGGCAGCCAGAAGGACGTCTCTCATCAGAGTACCCTTCCCTGGGCCGAGTTCAACCAGCTGGAATTTATGCGGTTTTCCTAATCGCTCCCATACCTGAATGACCCATACGCCTAACATCTCACCGAATATCTGACCCAGCTCAGGGCTCGTTATGAAATCACCTCCGAGATCGGACTCAGATTCTGTGATAGCTGCTTCTGCACTGGCTGCAGCAGGAACGGTGGCAGCAGACTGTGTGCGTATTTCAGATGCGACGGCTGTTGATGGAGTCGCACTGCTGTGAGAATTCTTGCCTTTGCCCCCAATGACACTGGCAGCCTTACGTGAGGTGTAGTACCCATAGCGTGGATGCTGCAAACACTGAAACATCCAATCTGCCACAGAGAGCGGACCTTTCACTGCAATCTGAGATCTGAGTTCATCCACCATAGGAGTGTGCTTCGATTTGTGCGATTGATCATCACATATCTCCTCCTCCTGTGAGTGCACTCCTAACAGTCCACTTCGATCAATGCTGATCACCATAGTCGCTGGACCCCCCTGTCCTGCCATAGCAAATTCCTCAGGAGTCATATCACTAGATGATGCGATCACACGATTGGTTGGGTTAGCAGTAAGTTCAGGCAATGACATACGATCGTTCGATGAGAGGCGAGCAGTTCTATCAGCATCAGAGGGAGTACTAGTGAGATCGGGAGCAGACAAAGGAGAGGGGGAGCCAGAGGTGGGAGTAACGCCATGCGTGGTCGAATTAGCATTCACTGTCGCACTGTGATAGCATCGTGTTGAAATGCATTTGTAGGATGTAGCACGTGCTTTGCTGATGTTGATGTTGAATCGTTGATGGTATCCACATCGCATAGCAAGCGTATGTAGGTGACGGATTGTACTTACGTCACTAGTTCGACTGTGGGTCAGAATGGTACGGAGCATTGGTAGAGATGAGAGATGAGATGAGATGAGATGAGATGAGATGAGATGAGATTGGAGGATAGGAGAGGGATAGGAGACGAATAGGATACACGGAGGGCTGTCCAGCTACTGCAAAAAACCGCAGTCAGAATGTGTGAGCGAACTGTTAATTCATTGTACTTGAATAAAATCAACTCGGTCAGCACACACCCAACGCTGTGTAATTAAACAATTATTCGACGAGCGCTTTGATTCGCTAGGCACGATCCCAGTCAGCTCCACATGGGTGCGAGTGTGAGCTGCGTGATCCATCTCGAGCGGAGTAACGAACGTGGGTGCAGAGTCGTTTGTGATCTGTGGTACAAGAATGAGAAAAAACTATTTGGACTGAGAATTTTCTAGGCCCGACAATTTGCTGAAAAAATATTTGTTGAACCAGAATTCTGCTCTCCAGGAGTGAACCTACGGCACAGACTACCTTGCCTCCGCCTGCGCCAGTCGCTCTTGTTATGATAACGTCTGTCTGAGAGACTCTAGTGTGAATATTCCAACAGCTCTTCCACTTTTTTCGCGGGCGACACACAATGTCATTGAAGCGTTTTGAAAATCGCCAACACTTTTGACACTGTAATGATTCTGACTTATCCTAAGTCTCTGCAGGGTCTCCGACCTGCACGTCGCACTTTGCGATTCAGACTCTGATGGAGTTTCCTCTCTTTTCTTTTCTCTTGCTCGCGCTTGCTTTGTTCTAGTTCGTCAGTGAAAGGAGTGCGATCGATGATCGGATCCTGTCTCTTGAAACTATGAGCTAGTCGTATGCCTTCGATAGCACAAGAGAAGACAAAGAGTGCAATGCATGTGCGAATGCAAGTGAGCGTATGATACACGATGAGGCTAGCGCTTGTGATAGTAGTGCGATGCAATGCAATGCGATCCGCTAAGTCCAACGAACATAAAAAAACTTTTCAATTCTTCTAGAATTTTTGTGGAATTGGGAATTTTCTTTCCAATTCCCCATCTTAGATAAATATAGCGAAAACGAATTTACTGCGGGCTGCCCATTGTGTGTCTTGCTTGTTAACTTGCCAATGGGCGGTCCGGGAGCTCATCTCTCGCACAGGTTCTCCAGGATGGCACAGTGCAATTCTTTCGCCACTGTATTCGTATTATGCCATGTGACTCTATAGCCTCGAATGTTCTGACAAACAACAAAAACGTAAGATCTATATCTAGAGCTGTATGATTGAGCAGCTACGAGTACGCGGACAAGAGATTGCGAAGAGCAGATAGGTTCAATCGCACAAGAATCATCGCAATTGTTAACTAACAAGTGGGGTGGGGCTAAGGGAAGAGAAGAGAATAGAACACTGGCCAACATCAGTGAAGAGATAGCCGGAGAGGGATAAACTGAGATGAGCTGCGACAGCTCCCCTGTAAATAACCATGATATTTGAAGCAGAGAGGGTATTGATCATCGAAGGAGACACCTGGTGTTTGATGACGATGAATCAGGTTTATGTGAATACTTTCTTGAGTGCTGCTTTCTGTTCTGCGGTGAGCGCTGCGATGATGCTCGCGATCGCACCTACAGTATCATCCTGAGACCCTTCATACATAGATGATCCCTGTGACACCTGATTGCTACCTGATATTATCTCACGCATTCGCGATATCATACGTTCATTCTTAAATGAACTGATAGCGGATTCTATGGCAGCCTCATTCTGTGTTGCAACCTGGAACCATGTCTGATCATTGGTGAGCAGATCAGCGGGAGGTGACTTGCCAGCAGCCGTAGTGATGAATCCGTTTAGTAATCTACGAGCCTCACGCCAGCTCTCAGAGTTGTTAGATAACGGAGCCAGATTTGATACTCTAGGAGATACTTCATCAATGACAGATGTTATTCGCTTCACCCACTTACACTCCTTAATGCGTTTCTGCAGTTTCCAATAGAATAGTTCCCTAGCGTTCTCCCATCGAATAACACCATCCAAGCAATTCTTTGCTCTCATTCTACCAGGAGTATCATGTAAATCAGCAAACTGAGTTGCAACTTGATGGTAGGTAGGGAAGAGTAGGGACTCACGAGTACGAATATCCTTCAGGATAGATTCCTTACTACGAATACCAGGGCTACCACTTGAACTTGAGATAGAGGAGGGAGAAGCAGCTGAGGCAGCAGAGGCAGATGCTGCACCAGCTGATACAGTGGAGCTCGCATCAGGTGACTCGAGAGCAGCTAGCTCCTGGTCCAGTGCCCTTAGTTTCTCATCGAGCCTATGTGCAGTAGCAATGACATCTTTCTTTCTGAACTTAACATCGAGAGTACCTTCAGTCTCTAGAACCCCCCCCCTTGCTGATGGGTCTGCATACATTTCCATGTACTGTTCATTAATCGTAGGATCAACCACTACCCATGCACCTCCTCTGAGAGTTGAGTGAGGTGGCATGTATACTATCACAGGCTGTCGGTAGTCTCTTAGTGAATCCACTATGTAGGCACCAAACTTCAATACCTCCTCAAACATATCCTTCTGACCACCGGAGAATCCACGCCAGTTAGCAAATAGTAGCAAGGGTATATCCTCAGCAATACAGTCGCGAATGCCCTGAGCGGTTTCTGAGAGTGAAAATTTAACACAAAACGATCAAACAACAGATGAGAACACAGCGCATCCTGTCAAAGCACGAGTCCTCGCTTCGATATATATTTCGATAGATATATATATATCGAGTTATAAGGTGTGCGTGCTTGTGACTAACTGAAAGCGCTATCCGGATACCAGACCTGGCCCGCCCTCTGTTGAATGATCTCCTTGCTATCAGGTGCTGCCGGGTCCGCTGGAATGACCTGCTCTACAGTCCTGGTCTCTACCGCTATTACTCCCACAGGAATACCCCCTAGTCTTCCCCTACCTACGATGACCGTCCTAGCCCATCCAGCTAGGAGCTCAGTCCAGCTGTCCCGATCCAGTATTCCACTACGCCAATGAGTAGTCATCTCAATACCACTTGTTAGTCCCTGCTGAGGTGAACCAACCACTGCCTCATTGTGACCACTGAGCATGTGACGTGGATCATAGGGTGACTTCGAAGGAGTGAAATCAATGGGGCGTGAGATGGGATCAGTGAAGGGAGGTAGGAGCAGAGGGAGAGGAGCGTTACGATGAACAGGTACATATGAGAGCCAGTTCAAGCACGCGAGTACACCCTCCATATCATCGTTCACAGTCAAATGAGACACACCTGAAGAGACATAACAGAATAACAAATAATAATTATTAGATCATAGCATCAGTAATGCCTAACCGACACACTGACTGAAGCACAACCACCGAACCTGAACTCATAGTAAGTCACACATGGTGCTTAGACTGACCATTTGTGAACATGATGTCTGGTCCACCCAGTTGAACGTTGCTAGTGTAAACCTGCTTCCCGAGTAGTTTATTGAGAGCTGAGTAACCAGTAAGAATGATGGGTAATGAGTTCTTCTGAATTACCCTCTGGCCGAGACGTGCTAGATAGGCTCCTATACCCACGGTACGTGAAGTAACATATGTGAGCGTGAACACCTCTTCGAATGCACGAGAGGTCTCCCCTGCGATGGTACCAGACCCTCTCAGATTCTCTACTCCGAGACCATCTCGCTGACCCACGATGTCCTTAATCATATATCGTACCTCACCTGCTGGAGTTGTTATTCTCTCTGATATCACACTCTTGCTAAGTCCATTATTCTCGTGATCCTCCTCACTGAGATACAGATACTCTAGTCCCTTGAGTGGATTATCATCCTGGAACGCAACTCTGAACTTAGCTCTCAGCTCCTCTGCGAGACCAATACGTGCACCTGAGTTTGCAGCAAAGTACCAACGAGGTAGTCTACGTGCACGAGCATACTTAGATGCAAGGTCGAAGAGCAGATCCTCCTGAGGACCAAATGTACCTGCCTGGAATGTAATATCATTCGCAATCAAAACAACCTGACGACCCTGAGCAAGAGAGCCAACACCTGTGATAGTGCTCGATGGTGATCCCGCAGCCTGCTTCGATCCGGGAGCTGCAGGTACAGATAGCTCGGGTGTGTATAGCGTGAGCAGCCATGCTACCATACCAATATTATTGTTTCCTGGAGCACGGTCAGTTTCAACGAGAGTTGATGCACCCGATGCATCCTTACTCAATACGAGCTCAACTGCCTTTAGCATTGTCTTAGGTAGGAAGGAAGCGAGATCAGCACCCTCCTCTGATTTCAACTCTTGGTAAGCATTCTCACGCTCAGGATAAGAGGTATGAGGAGCATCGATCTGTTGCAGCTGACCAAGCAGACTATTCGCTCCTGTGAGACTGGGTCTGCGTCTACCTGCTGTGGCTGCAGCATACTTTGCCGCTGCATATCTCGCTCTCCATATCTTATTGAGAGCATGTTCAATGAGAGGTAGGAAGTCTGGTGCCCAAATAGTATCCATCTGTGATGCGACTGATCTCTGCTTCTGGAAGGGAACACTGATAGGGTATGGAGTTGACACCTCTAGTCCATCCCATGATGCTGATGTGAGTGTAGAGGTAGCTGAGGCAGAGGAACAGGAAGGAGAGGAAGAAGGGGAGCTAGAGGCACCATCCGAGTATATCATACTACGTCCATGTTGAGCTGCCTTATCCACCAGACGGAAGTATATCTTGCCAGAGACAGGATCCTTACGCTCCTGATATGTATCCACTAATAGATTGTAACCAGTGGGGTTAGTGGCAATGAATCGGTATGCGATGCTAGAGCCGGAACCAGTGCCAGTGGAGGAGGCACCCAGGGATGAGCCGCTGCTTGTTTGAGAAGCTCCAGAGGTTGAGTCACTCTCAGGCGGCTAAGCAAAGGACACAAGAGAGTAAAAACAAAATCTCAGCTCAAGTTCACAACGAATCAATCTCTAAGTCCTCATCTACTAGTCTACTCTGAATTGATCTGACCTTAATGCAAATATTGAATTCCACCACAGCCACATGTAGCCTCTTGACCTTCGCACTATACCTTCTGGCCATGAGTCTGATCACTGCCTCGATGTACGTAGCATCAATTACAGCCTCCACGAGTACATTCAAAAATATTGCATTCAGCTTGAAAGGTGAACGAGATGCATCTCCGTGCATTGCAATCTCAAGTGCATTCAATGCCTCAACGAAGGCAAACTCAGTCTCAGGATATGCATCTAGATCAGCATCAGAGCTAGGAACTCCCATTCCTGGACTCTGAGGTCTAGGGTTGAATCCACTTCCACCAGAGGCGGATCCTGTTCCAGTGAAAAGTGCAGTTCCATCTAGCTTACGTACGAGTGTTCTAATGAATATACGACGACCATCATATGCAGTGGTACTGGCTGTGGGTCCCAGATGTCCCTGCTCAGCTCCTCGCTTAGCGGCCTCAGCTCCATGCAGTGCCACACCTTTACCCTTCAGTGCAGCTGGATAGGCAGCGAACAGATGAATCATACGATTCGTAGTTGCAATATGAGCCAGATCAAAGTTTGATAATCGCTCGAGATCCAATTGAGCAGCGGTGATAGGTTCGATGTGACGCACTAGAGTGTCCTCCTCATATCCCAGTCTGTGACGGAATGTAAAGTACGCTGGATACTCACCACCCTGATTGCCTGGTGTTGCAGTTGATATTATGAAGGTCACTCGTCGCACCCCAGCTGAACTCAGCTCACCTTGCTTACTAGAGAGGAAGGTTCGTAGGTAGCCACTCAGAGTGTCATCCGCTGGTAGCTTCGCACTCGCATTGAGCCCAGAGCCCCATTTGAGAGCAACGTAGAGTACGTGCACTGGTTCAACAAACTGTACCTGAGTATCGAATAGAGGTAGCAGTTGTTGGAATCCACGTTTCATCGAGTCGAATGAAGTGAAATAACCGAAGACACCCTGTCTCACATTGGTGGAGCCACCACGTGCTGAGCGAGTTGAGCTATCAGTGGTAGGTACTACAGCGGTATTGAATACAGATGCACGAGCAACTCGATTACGACCAGCTGGTACATCATCTCCACCTACCTCACTCTGCAATGCCCTACGTTGCTCCTCATCGAGACCATCTTCTACCTCGTTATCAGAGTCCTGTGTCTCATCTACCTCCTTAGTACTTCCAGCTGGAGCGGTAGATCCCTTCTTTCCCTGATTTCTAATACGTAGATCACTAACACTATCACTCTTCGTGAGTAGGAATCGTCCAGCTGGGGGAGGACCAGAGGATGGGATACGAGAGAGACTTAATGTGGGACGAGAAGCTGCAGGCGAAGGAGAAGGTGAGGTCTCACTGGTGTTGCGTGACAGCGGCATTGGAGAATCACCTGCCATGTGGTTCTTCGCTGCCTCTTGCCCAAGTCTCGATGACCATGGATCCATGTTGAAATGCCATCTGCCGATGAGGGTGGGACCAGCCTCTTCCATCGTAGTCGTTACCTTACCTCCAGTCTGACCAGCAGCGGATCCAGGTGTAGTAGTACTGGCCACCATGATTGGCTTCACAGCCTGACAGTCGAGGAAGGGAACTGAGTATACTTGATAGATACGACGAATGTAAGCCTCCAGTGCAGTAGTCTGAATCGCTGGTCGAGATCCCTCAAAGAAAGAGAATATCATATCTTCAATGGGTTGAGACTGATCGATCAGTGGAGCTAGTCTCTCACGTCTGGCATCCACATTGTTCTGAGAGACTGCAGATGCAGTGTTGAGTAGAGTTTGAATAGCGATCTTTCTCTGTGTATTGGATGGTAGCTCAGTGGCCATGATGAGCTGACGTGCCTTTAACACTACGTTACCACAGTCACGTGTGTTGAGACCAGCGAGCTTTCGCACAGTGGGTAGGAACTCATGTAGAAGAGGTGCCAGTTGCTTCTGAATGATATCCAACAAGAGTACGATCAACTCGTTACGCTTTGCCAACTGGTGATGGGCACGAGCCACACGCGCCACTCCCTCCAGATCATCCTTATTGCGCTGAGAGAGAGAGAGAGAGAGAGAGAGAGAGAGAGTCCGGAACAGAGGCATGAAACAAAAGAGAAGAATGAGCTTGGATCTCACACTGACACTGAAAATCATTATTTGCAATTCTGAGTCTGACCTTTCTGAGCGCCTTAATGACGAATTCAGGAGCGGTCTTCTCTGAGTCACCTGAAGCATCAGCACAGAAGTGGCTTTCCACCTGAAGGAATTCCTCCCATAGACCTGAGAGAACATGAATTGCATATCCATGATTTCCCGTCTTATAAAGCTGCAATAGACTCAACAGTCCTGCACCCTGAAGTGAGTTAGTTAGCTTCGTTCTCTCCTCATCCGTTGCGAAACTGTTCATCGTAGAGTCGATCGCATTCTGAAGTTCAATGACAGGGAACTCCTCTGGACTCTCCCATGAGAAACGATGATGCTGCACATTCTCAGCATAGCTGTCGAGGATGCCATGGAGAGCACGTACGAGAGTAGCTGGGATACGGGATGTGATCGAGGAGAGGGATTCACGAAACTGTTCCAGCGGTAGAATTGGAGCTCGAAGGCAGTTCATCAACTCTTCTACACTCTTCTTTATTCCTCCGTGACTCACAGCAAATCCCTGTAGCAAATTCAGCAGTCGCTTATGACTATCCTTCAGTGTCAGATTCACATGATTATTCTTATAGGCATTCGAATCGTGTGATGCTGATGCTTGCACAGTTGATTCCATGGATGGGAATACCCCGGTGAACAATTCAGCCTTCTGTACTCTTTCAGGATGATCCAATGTCAGACTAGCTAGCAGATCACCGGCCTCGATTATCGAACCCTCAGGCTTCAGATGCTTCAGCAGACCGTCCTCAGGGGCTACCAAGGTGATGTACATTTTCATCACCTACGAGAGGGGCATTTCAAGTGACGAATAGAGAAACGAGAGTGAGATCCGAACACCAAACCACGGATATAATCTCGGTGTACTGTGTGTGCTCATGACTGACCTCAATTTCTGCATATGGTCGATCTGCGTGTACTCGGGCACCATCAGGGCATAGGAATCTGACGAGCTTTCCCGGCATGGTGGATCTCAGCTGAGTGGGATCGTACTCCTCATGGAACAAGCATGTCTTCCCATCGATTATCAATCGTAGACCAGAGGGGAACTCCTGACCGTAGACAACATGCTTCTTACCAGCTACTATGCACAGCAGACCATCATCGGTCAGTGTATGAATATCAACGGAGATGGAAGTGGAGCCAATTCGTAGTTCGTAAGAGGAAGGAGAAGTTTTATCCACCTGGAATACATATTTAACTTTCTCATAGATGAGTTCCATCTGTCGCGATATGAGTTCATTATGCAATCCCGGAGGCGGCAGCTGCCCTCGTTCCAGCATCTGCATGTACTCCTGTTGCTTCTGTAGTTGGAAACGGTAGGTACGCCATAGAGCACCAAGGAGTACGGTCTGAGCGAGTGGAGGCTTCTCAGTCATCACAGAACGCTTTGACATTAGACGCTCCAACCAGGTGGTAGACAGGTTGTTGCTACAGGATAGGAGGAACAGAACGAAACATAAACAAGTGTGAGTCTACAAGCTCTGAGATCGGAAGCTACTTCAATGTCCTTGTGTTGCAACTGACTTTCTGAAATCCTCTGTCTCTAAGATCTGCCTCAGATATTCCACTGTCGTTCTGATATCTCCTCTGATGCTCAACTCCCTGATAGCGAGTACCATATTCCTACGTGCAATCTCTCTGGTCTCTCCCAGCGCGAATAGGTGACCGAACTGTGAATCCGAGTACTCGTGAATGCCTCCCTTGGCGGAGACGGAGAAGTAACCCCATACATCAGGGGTGGCACGGAAGTTCAGCTCTGAAAAGAGAGATCAGCAGCAGCATACGAGATAACAGCATAGAGTCAGATGAACGAGCGAACTGCTGACTGCATATGCGTGTTTCACTCTGACTGACCTTGAATTGATCCGCTAGTTGGTTGGAATGCTGAATCCGGGTTCTCCGCCGTGATTCTGCACGCGATGACGTGTCCAGGCAGTGTCTTGGACTGTCGATTATCAAAGTCAATGGGAGTACTGGTATCAGGTGACTCACCATACATTCGTCGAACACCACGCACATTGTGTAGAGGAATTCCCATGGCCACCTGGAGCTGAGCGGCAGGAAGGTTCACTCCACTGATCAACTCGGTCACGGGATGTTCAACTTGCAAACGAGGATTGAGCTCGAGGAAATAGTATGTACCATCATCACAGTATAGATATTCCACTGTGCCTGCCCCTTGATACCCCACCTCCTTCGCCAGTCTCACTGCACTCTGTTCCATCCTCCTCCAAACATCTGGTGGAGCTGCCACGACAGGTCCCTCTTCGATGATTTTTTGATGTCTTCGTTGAATGGAGCAGTCACGACCGAATATAGCGATGGCATCGTGGAATCGATCAGCCAACAGCTGTACCTCCAGGTGACGACAGGCAGGGGCCAGCTTCATCAGGAAGACCGGAGAACCAGGAACTTCGCCCTGCACCTGTGGGAATGCCAACTCAACCTCCTCCTTACTCTCCACTTTACGAATTCCCTTACCTCCCCCTCCCTCACTGGCCTTTATCATGATGGGAAACCCGATGCGATCAGCGACTGCCACAGCTTCAGCAATGGTATGAACGCATGCAGATTCGTATAGATCCTTTGGGATGCCGTTTTTAGCATAGTTAACCGTGAGACCACTGCCACTCCACCCCATGCATGGAACTCCAGCACTCTGCGCTATGAGTGTACTTCCGATCTTATCACCCAGTGCTCTCATGGCAGCGGGTGGTGGTCCGATCCACACGATGTTGTTCTTCGTCAGTGCGAGCAGCTCTGGAAGATTATCATTCTCACTCGCATGACCCCAGCCGGGCCATACTGCCTGCACGTTCATTCGCTCAGCGATATCCACGATCAGACGAATATTCGCATAGTTGTTGTTGTTGCTGCCGCCAGGTACGGTGACGAATTCATCCGCCAAGTGAATGTAGGCAGCGTTAGCCTTCAGATCCTCGGGAGTTGCCATTACAACGAACTCCAACATACGATCCGCACCAAACGTCTCATAAGCCCAGCTGTCAGTTTAGGAACACACAGGGAGAGGACAGAATACTAGGGGTCAGCTCATAAAACAATTGAAGCGACGCGATTGGGAAACTGTGATATTGTTCGTACCGTCTCATACTTCTAATGGCCTTGACCGCTGCAATACCGTTGTTCGCAATCAGAATTTTGTTAATGACTCTGTTACCACCCTTCGCATGCACGTACTCCTCGAGACTCATCTTAGTAAATGTATTGAGAGAACTATTCGCTGCAGGAGCAGTAATATCAGCTCCTGACACCCTTCTAACTCTTGAATGTGTGTCAGTTGATGGACTACCAGGATGGCCAGCTGATCCAGCACCTGTAGTGGCGGAGGGACCTATACTCTCCAGTGATGACACCTGAGGTAGGGTACCCTGCATTGTGGCCAATCGAGGGGACAGCACGCTAGAGCTACTTGACGATGTCTGATAACATAACAGACATAACACAAGAGAGTACATTACAAACAAGAGATGAGGTGTCTGACACGAGTGCAGTCCCCTCAGTTCAAATCCACCACCAACGAATTTGAATCGCATAGAAGGACCCCCACACTTATCAGTGAACTTCGTAACCATTGTGCGTTCTGTGACTTACTTGCTTGATTGGAGATGACATATCTGCTATGCTCTATGAGTGGATCAAGTAGTTCAAAAATGGGACACGAGCCCACTGCGCAAAGATCTATCCTCTCTTCTTCTCAGCTCCGGTCCTAAGATACAGTAGGATTCGATGCAACTGTGAATTCACACAAACGAGTAGAATTGAATGTGTGAGAGTCACCGATACTTCAATGTGCGTCTGCACTCGAAACTTTCTTGACACTCAGATACTCAGATGCTCAAATCAATTGAAAATGAAATCGGCTAGGATTTCTGTTTTCTGCTAAGCACAGTGGCCAGATTAATTCTTTGAGTGCATAACTCCACGGTGACTCAGCAAATCATTGAGAGTACAGAACCGCCGCCATTAGTTGAAGAACATCATACATATTGTATTGTGTGTGTCCCCTCCTCTGTTGATGATAGTTGGCCGACCGACGAGGAGTTTTTGCTTGTGCAAAGAAATCGCTAGTGTAAAATTTAAATTTCAACGCAGCAACTATGAATGGAATCAGAGTTGTGTTTGTGTTTGTGTTGTGGGTTTGCGACTGATGAATTTGATTGAATTCTCACAATTTCCACTGAATATTGAACCACCGTGGTAAATTTTATTGGCGTCCGTGAGGGTGCTACGATCATACTAGGAGTGAGATTAGATCAGGAGATCTCGGCCTCTGACACACTGCACTGTACTCAGCTCTCTGACTACTGGTGTTCGCATCTAGAAACCACGTATCCCACACCATGGCATTCACATCGATAGCGGATTTATTCGCACAGGTATCCAACGATACGAATCTAAGATGGCTACTCAACTCATCTATAATTAATCAACGATCAGCTCTGTTGCTGCTAGCGATCTGCATCGTAGCTTTCTTCTTCCTGCTCATCTACCTATCAGTTCATGTGCGTCGGCCTCATCTCCTCTACTCACGTACCTCATTGAATTCCTCCATCGTACGTAATTTTCCTCGATTGGGACGTGCATTCTTCCCTAGTGTATGGATGACACATGAAATTCTACAGGCAGCTGTAGCTACGTTCATACGATGGAATCCGAAAATTAAACGAGACCCAGCATTTCAGAGAGAGGTGCTCAAAATGGAGGACGGTGAACTACTCGCGCTAGATTGGCTTATGCCTACACACGGATCAACGGCAGATACTCCGATTGTATTTGTATGCCATGGCTTAGCTGGCCACAGTGATGAGTTGAATATGCAGTATCTGGCACTAGAAGTTCGTTCACGTGGGTGTAGATTCGCATTGTTGAATCGACGAGGGTGTGCACACGATATGGTACTGCAGCGAGCGAAGATATATGAGTACGGTTGTACGAAGGATCTTCGCGAAGTGTTGGCTCATGTGAAGCATAGATTTCCAAATGCACCACTGCTCGGTGTTGGATATTCGGCTGGTTCGAATTTGATCACACGCTATCTCGGTGAGACTGGACCAGACAGCCTCATCGATGCAGCATTGAGTGTGGCCAATGCATTCAACCTTGAGACATGCAGTAGAGCTCTCGCTGAGAAACCATTCTATGCAACTGTGATGAGAAATATTCTGCTGAATCTGTTGAGTCGAAATGAGGAGATATTTAGAAAAGTGGAGGAAGAGCATCGGAGGGAAGAGGAAGCTGAAGCACGTGCTGCTGCTGAAGCGTCGTCCCCATCACCGTCGCCGTCCGAAACTGAGTCTCCCTCTGTCACTCCTCGTCGCAAACACAAACTCGATCTTCGAAAAGTGAAGAAAGTTAAAAGTGTTCTGGATTGGGATGAAAATTTCAACCTTCCCACTGTTTCTAGGCATTTTTCCTCGATCAGTGAGTTCTATGCGGCTAATTCTACGAACGCCACTCACATTGCTCGCATCAGTGTGCCGCTATTGAATATCTATGCCCTGGATGATCCAATCCTCCCACCTCGCATCACTCCCTCCAAATCCCTTCTCGCTAACCCACTCGTAATTCAAGCTACCACTCATCGTGGTGGTCACATTGGATGGGTCGACAGTATGTGGCCATTCAACTCAGCAACATGGATGGAAACTTTCACAGCGGAATGGGCACTGATCATCACATCGAATGAGGAGATTTGGAAACAGGTTAAGATGGCGAAAGTTATAGCGAAGGAGCAACAGGTAGATGCACTTGAGATCGATGGTCCTTCGAATCATACTCGCCGTCATCAACATTCTCAGTCACATTCGCATGCTAATCGAGGTCATGGAATCGACGTTGGTGCTGGTGCATTGGATCAATCTAATGGTGGGCTCAATGTATCTGATCCGCCTGCTCATTCTCATTCTCATTCTCATTCTCGCATTCTCCTCGATCGCCACCCTCATCCGTTAACTCCATCACCTGTGCTCACTGGCTCTCATCTTGCTCCTTCTGCTCTCTCCGTTCCAACTATGAATCTGGAATCAACTTCTTCTCATGTTTCAATCAGTGCACCATCCCCATCCCTATCCACTTTCCCTGTGTCCGCTGTTGCGCGTTACGAATCGAGCCCAGCCACTGTGTCTCCGATGGAAGAGGATGATAGCGATTTTTACAATCGGACTCTAGCTAAGGGCAATGAGACGCCAATGGAGCTTGAGGAGGAAGCAGAGGTCGAGGAGGATAATGGTGATTCACCAGTTTCGCCTCTAACTCCCCATCCTCAACCACATGGATGGCAACTATTAGATGCCAGCAGTCATACGTCACCACAACTGTCACATCGTATGGATTTCTCATTCGACTCAGCTTCTTCATCCTCCTCAACGTCCACATCTGCCTCTGCAGGTGTCTCCTCTCGTTCACCAGCAAAGCGACGCAAGCTGGATTCGAATCGGTCTCAACAATACAATCATGCTGCGGCTGCCGATGATGATGAAAAAGAGGAGGAACCTAAGGAGGAGCGGACCATTCGCGTTGGATCGCAGGCTCAGAAGCGTTCTCGTGCAAGGCAGACTGATACTGCGGTAGCTCCTGGCAAACGCCATTGACAACATATCTATTAGATGCAAAATGTTTTTAGTTTATCACAAGCCGTAGCCTTAATTTAGAAACGCGGGTCATCTTGAACAAGATTCGGGTGTCATGATAAAAGTGCATCGAAGCAATGTAAATGATAAGTGCACAAGGCACCAAGAAAAACGTGCAAAAGGCGATAACAATGCTGAAAGTTAGGTAGCGAGAGAGAGAGCCGTGAAGGTGAGCTGCGATTTGAAGGCAAGGAGGGACAGTAATAGCACGTGAGTAGATCTTTCACATCCTGCCGGACGCCTTTTAGTAAGCGTGTCGGCCAAATTTGTTCAGAATGTTGGCAGGGGTGTGAACTTGCTGAGCCTGGAACAGATACGAAGCATAGTGAACAACACAAAAGAAGCAATGAGCCACATTCTCAGATATCTTGAGTTGACGTGTCTAACATTTTCTACATGTGTTTGCCATAACAAATATTTGCTCACCTCTTGACTCTTCTGCTCTTCTCGCTGCTGTTGTTGTTGCACCTTGCGCTGCTCAGAGAGCTGGACACAGAGAGAAAGAGAGAGAAAGAGGAATTGTTAGACAGATAGATTAGGAACGCGTAAAATCCCGAGTCAACTCGCATCGAATGTCATTCAACGAGCACATACCCTGAAATTTTCATCCCTGAGCTTTGCCTGATACTCTCGTTTCGCTGCTTCTCGTGCGAGTTCAGCCGCTCGCTGCTGCTGCAGATAGTCCTGTACATGGTTATCTAGATTCTGGGATGCCTCTCGCTCATGCTGATCAACGAGTCTCTTAGCTTCCAGGTGCTTGTCAAAAACAGCCTTCTCCTTCGCAGCTAATTGAGCACGCTCCTCGGGTCCACCCCATACCCTAGCCGCCATCTGTGCCTCCCTATTCAGACGTGCCTCCCTCTTAGCTGCTACACGTGCCTCCTCTCTACCATGCTCAGTCTCTAAGGTACTAGCTACTACTACACCAGTTGCAGTCACTCGACGAGGTCGAAGGAGAATGGAAGAACGATTCTGGAAGGAGGCCATCAGGATTATTTTGAGATTCAGCACTGAGCGAAAATTCGATGCTGCAGTAGAGTAGATTTGTTTAAGGGAGACGGAAGTGGAGCGACTAACTAAGTGAACGAGTGTAAGAGTAGTAAGCGAACAACGATAGTATCCAATGAAATCTGACGTATACATTAATCCACATGCATGAATATCATCAGTGAGCGATGAGTTCCCACGCAATGGCATGGCAGACACAACCGTCACAAGGAAAAAAAAAAAACAATAAAGAGAAGAGCCTCTCCTATCCTCTCACACTGACTCGCCCAGTTAGCGAGTCATAAAATCATTCACACTACCAGTGAGTGCACATACGTATTATAATTGAAATGTAACAACTATTCCAAGAGTGAGAACATCCTCCTTACGCTTCTCTCGGTCTTTTTGTCCTTTTTTTTCTTTGTTCCTTTTTTTTCTTTTAGTTTGTTTCCATCCGTTACTCTTCCTCAATCCTTTTCACATCAAAGTGCCCAGTGGTTATCCTTTGGAATTTTTGCAGTTGTGCAACGTCCAGCCCGTCGACAAGAATATTCAACCCCAATATCCACAACACAGATGGAGTGATGTCACTGTAGGATTGTAATACAATAGATTTTATTTTATTTTTGGGCAGGAGTGAGTGGAGAAACAAAAGAACAGAAAGGACAGAGAGAGAGGGGAGAAAGTGGAAAGAGCATAGGACTGGAGAAAACAACAAACAACGAATGATTTAGAGCATCACTCAGACTGGTATAACTTGAGAAGATTATTTCATTCCTCCTCCAACCATATCCACTGTGAAACGAATTAATTATGTGGTACCAATGAAATAATGAATTTGAATCAACAGACTTCTCACACACATGGAGTGGAGTCAACCTTAAGGGAATAAATTCATCATGCAATCCACTCACAACGAATCTCATAGGCCAGCTGCACCCCCAGCGCTGCAACTCCGGAGTATCAGCCTAGTTGCTGTGCTCACTGAGAAATCTGATCACCCATGTACAATACGAGAGCTGTTGCTACGACCCTCCTTCCTTGCTTATTTGGGCCGACGATTCATTCGTGCATTCTCATATGCCTACGGTGCGAAACTAGCATTTGCTGTAATAGGTACGATGATGAAGCGTCATCAGGCTCTGAATGCGAATGGTGGCAGCTGGGCTAGACTTATTCTTTCGCTCTTGACGAACGTAGACACTTTGAGAATCGGATCTTTCGTTGGATCACTGAGTGCACTACTGGAAGCAGGTGCGGCTTGGGCATGGGCCGGACAAACTAAACAGAATGCACTTATTTCAGTAATGGATCGTAAAGATGAACAACCTCAGATTGCAGCTCCATTGCAGACTGTTTCGCAAGTTGATCACACTTCTGCTTCTCCGTCCACCTCAGTTGTACCTCACCATTCCAAATCTCACACTTCCCATGGTACTCCCATCTCCTTGCTCTCTCGTGTGGGTCGTCGTTGGTTGACCGTGGGAGGTATGGCAGGTCTCTCACTCGCTGTGCTTCCAGAGGACGCACGTGCACCCATGGCCATATTCGTTGCTATGAGAGCTGCTGAAGTACTGGTACATCTAGGGAATGATACTGAGAGGTGGAAGAGAACTGAGCGAAAATTACCAGAGTGGTTGCCTAGACTATGGCGAGCACACTGGTCCACGCTGATCTATGCCCTAGGCAGTGGTCCTTTTATCTATGGCTGGCTCTTCTGGCGTCCAGCGATGAATCCAGCCATTCTTAACTGGCTCGATTTTCACATTCATAAAAGTGTTATCGTACTCAAAGCGCTCACTGAACTGCATAGAACAGGAAGTATATCTGAGAATGTAGTTGCAGCAGTGAATGCTGAACGAGCACTGTTTCATCAAATTCCACTGGATCTGCGTCCTACTGCTCCTCTAGCGTTGGGGTGTCAATTGACCCACGGTCCTGGCGTGCATTCATGTATGTATGAGGGAGTGCGTTTTTGCTTTGAAGAATCTCCACGTGCATTCAGAATGTATCTCGCTGTGCACGCCATTCCGCTCATCATTTTCAAGCGTCGTCTCATCCTGCACAAACCCCTAAAAACTCTCTATGGTGGTGCGAAGAACGTAGTTCGTAGTGCATTATTCCTATCCCTATGTGGCGGAATGAGTTGGGGAACTGCGTGCGTTATGAACAAACTTGGTCTTAGAACACCATGGATGGGGATGATAGTTGGATTCTTCGGTGGTCTATCAGCTGCTGTGGAACCAGCTGGCAGGAGGGAGGAGATGGCTTTATATGGGATGGGACAGGCACTAGGTGTATGTTATAGTGTGTTACGTCAGTGGGGTTGGATCCAGCGGGACCTGCCTTTTGGTTCTATCGCACTCTTCGCCGCTGGTCTGTCTGTGCTCGTATGGGCTCATCACTGTCGACCATCACTAGTTCGTAACAACATCAATGGTATGATGCACGTGCTGATGCCATCGTCAGAAGAGAAGCATGCAGCAGCGTCAGAGATGATGAAGGAGCCAACGGGTACGATTTCGCGACCTCGATCCAGACGTGCCAGCAAGGAAGAGAATAATTCAATTTCTCACGCGCAATGAGCAAGGTAAGACTGTAGTCGAATGATCGCTACGCAGGGAAGTATTCGTCATTTGTATGATAAAATGACGAGCTTGAACGGCGGCAGCATTGGCCCACAATGCTAGCATAGCTGATTCAAGCATACTATAAAATTTTTGTTTTCGATAGAATAATTTGCAATAGACTTGTGCCCGAGCTATCGTAAATACCGATAAATAGCGATAAATAGCGGTAATTATCGATCTCGGTAATTTATCGGTATTTATCGATAAATATAGATTTTCTGATTTACCGTTACGGTAATAGACGATAATATCGATAAAAAGTTGCAAGCATAGAAATCTCTATCGGTATTTACCGATAAATAGCGCTAATTACCGATCTTATCGCTAAATATCGATAATTAGCTAATAATTTTTATGTGTTGAGGTAAAATTCCTTTCGTGCATACAGTCTCACCCAGAAACTGAACAGTCACTCTTCGTGTGGCCATGCTGACATATTTAATTCTGCCTGACCACCAATCGTCCAACCAATGCTATTCCCGCAGGCACTCGTCGTGTCTTCGATTTCATCCTTCATTCAGGAATCTGGGAGAACATCAAGGCAGATTACGGAGATGCTCGTGCAGAGTTGAGTCTGGACTTCCAACCCGATGCTTCAGGAATCATCGCTTCCTCGGCGGGAGATGCAGGTACGATCACCTGCAATGGGCTGACGCTGGTCATCGAGGGGGAGAACAGCACTGATAGTCAGAGGAAGCTGTTGAAGCAGGCCAGCCGTGATATCTCACAGGCGTGCTTCTTCCTGGATCCCATCTGCGTGTCGGATGGCTCCAGAACATTGAGCTTGGGACAGAATTTCATATCGCCGCTCTGACCACGTTTTCTGTGATGAGGCAGAACTATCATATCTGTGGGTCTTTTCGCCCAGGCTGCGCGATTTCACATACTCGCAGTCTATATTCCCAAACTTGCTACTAGATTTCACTCGTATGCTTTATCGAGTCTATGCTTTATACACATGTACACGCGAGGCTTAGGAAGCTTAGGAAGCTTACGGGCGGCTGTACATGCATGTGCATATGTAGGATACTTGTATGCGCGCGAGAAATACAATCATGTTGTTCGATCGAGAGAACACAAGACTGCAAGTCACATCCATACAGAGTAAAAAACAATATCAATGTAATGACAATGAATCTGAAGCGAACGCGAGGAGGGTCACCAAGCAAAAGCGGGAGTGCGGCGAGGATGCATCACAGAGACAGAGAGGGGATAGACAAGCATCTAAGGAGTAGAGCTCAGGCACCGACTCTTTGTTTCCCATCCTCCTGTCCTATCCTATCACGATCTCTGCTGCTATGACAACAATGTTAATCCAAATGAGTGGCATTTGCAGCAGCAACTTAACGTCACCATATAGTAGAGTTAGGATTCGATTACGTACGGTAGGGGCGGCATCAGGGCCAGGCTGATTAAGAAACACAAAACGCAAGAAAAAGCAAAACAAAAAGGCGCGATAATCACCATTCATGAAATGATGAGTCCCAAGGATCGATGCAAAATACAAACCAATGATTTTCCATTTCTCTCACGTTGTATCTCTGCTCTCCTCTCCTCTACTAACCTTCTCCCATCCGAATCGCCTAAGGAATCGTTCGTTGATGATCGCCACTGAATTCGTAAGCAGTACGCATGATACGATCAGACAGTATAGAGAAAATCCCATGACGATGAAAAATCAATCAAGGTACAAGAAGTTGAAATTATTTTATCTTCTTCTTCTGGGTAGGGCAGGGTAGGGGGGTAGAGGGTAGGGTCGGGTAGGGGTATGGGGTATGGGGTATGGGGTGTGGGGTGGGTATGGATGACGAATTTGAGTGCAGGATGAATCGTATGAGAAGAGTATAGACTGGGTCGAGTACTATATTAATTTAAATTAATTTTTATTTATTTTAAATTTCAAAGTATGTATGCAAGTATCAGGATTGTACTCAATTGATAACATTCTCTATCTATTTCCTATTCTTCAATTCTCTTCTCTTCTCTTCTCTTCTCTTCTCTTCTGTAATCAGCCCACATGTCACGTCAAGATGTGCTCTATTCTCAATGATTTGCTTCTTCCTATAATTCCTCACCAAATCAATACACACTGTCTGTACACAGTACACTCTAATAGATCTAATATATCAGATATTTCATGAAAAAAAAAAAACAAAAAATTAATGAATAGAATAGAAAAAAATTTTCGCATGCACGTTCAGACTGAGACCCTACTATGTCAGTCGAAAATATTAGATGCAGTGGCAGTCACTGTACTAAGGGATGGGAGGGGCAGTGTTCACATGTTCATCATTCATTCATATTACTCTTTTGGTATTCCTATTTTCCTGATATCAGTTACCCTATCCTCTCCTTTTCCGTATCCTATCTCCTATCCTCTGTGCTCTCTCTCCTCTCTCCTCTTTGCTCCTCTCTATCCCTCCCACATATATCCATAAATCTCATAGAATCTGAATGGACGATCCATTTGGCGATCCGTTTGGTGAGCAGCCAGCACCAGTGAAGAAAGTAGTACCTAAGAAATCTGCACCTGCACCTACACCTGCTGCAGCTCAACCAGCAGCGAAAGCAAAGCCACTCATACACGATCCTTTCGCTGATGATGATTTCGCTGCACCAGCTGGATCATCATCCAGTGCTGCAGCAGCATATGTTTCAGCCGCACCTGCTGCTAAACCTGTTGCTCCTGCATCCGCTGTTTCTGCTGCAAAACCGGTAGCGGCTCAAGCTCCTGCACCTGCACCTGTTCCTGCTGCTTCCTCCTCCTCTGCTGCATCCGCATCTGCATCTGCATCTGCATCTGCCGCTATGACTCCACCCTCTTCTTCCACACCTGAGCCAGAGCCTGCTGCTGCTGCTAGAGTCGAACGTCCAAAGTTCGTTGATCCTTTTGCTAACTTTGAAGATCCATTCGCATCTGCTAAGGCGATTGCAGCAGATCCCTCACAACAGGATTCCAAGCATGATTCAAAACCCGCGACACCCAGAGTGAGAACGCCTGAGCCAGCTGACGATGAACCTGTGGCTGCTGCAGCAGCTTCCGCATCTCACACAGCTTCCTCTGATGGTGCTGAAGAAGCGAACGGCAGAGATGACTCAGTATCTGCTTCGACTGATGGGGGAGTGGCTGAGGCAGCTGCAGCTGTCGCTGCCACGGTGCTTGAGGAGTACGTTGCGGATGAAGACGATGCGGAGGATGAGTTGACACTAGTGGATCAGTCGTTGCACGCCATGCCAGCTGAACTCATTCGTACTAAAGGAACCATTCTCAGACGAATTGATCTGTCCCAGAATCAGCTTAGCAGTGTAGCATCGCTCAGCTGGCCGTACGGTGCACCCTCATGGCCAGCATTACAGGAGTTAATATTGGATAAGAATCAGCTTCAGTCTCTCGCTGGCCTTGGGCCGGGTCCATTACCTCAGCTTAGAACTCTATGGTTGAATAACAACGCTGTGGAGGATTTGGAATTATTGCTCGGTGAATTGGAAAAGCTTGCACCGAACCTCACCTATCTCTCCATGATGCGCAATCCCGCTGCACCTGAGTCATATTTCGCAGATGCGCATGGTCTCTCATCCCCAGGATCTGGTAGCGGATCTACGGGAGGGGCAGATGGGGGTGGTATGGAGTCATACCATAGGTTCAGACTATACGTATGCTATCGATTGAAGAAGCTTGAATTCCTAGATTCCACACCTGTCACCTCTGAGGAACGTAAGGAGGCTACAGTGCGTGGTGCCTACTGTCGTGTTGCAAAACCTAAGGCAGCCAAGGGTGTCTCTGGTTCCAGTGCAGCTGCCTCCAGCTCCACATCAGGTGCTGGCTCACCACTCTCACCCGATTCCGCCACTCGACAGTCACAAGTGGGATTAGTGAAGGATGCGAAACCACCTAAGGTGGCCACTTTCCTAGCAAAGGGAAAGCCTAGATATGATGGAACGAACAGTGAGGGAAATAGATTTATCATGAATGAGGATTTGTGAGAGGAGGATTTATTCCGTGGAACTACTTCACAACCACATGTTTCAACGATTGGTGTCACCTATCTTTCTATCCTTATTATATTCAGCCAACTCTTTCCATGTTGCTGATCGATGTTGTTTCCTGCCACTGTTGCTTCATTTCTATGTTATGCATCGCGCGATCGAGCTCGCGATCGTGTTCATTTTTTGTCGCACTCAGTTTAGTCTTCTTCCAGCATACAAATGCATTGCTTTCCAAATTTCCATTTCATATCATGAGCAAGCTGCGCGCAGTATGAATGCGATGATCGATACAGATAGGAAGGATCCAGAAAGTACGCGCAAATAGAACATTAAACCAGCCTGAGAGCTCCACACGCAGTGCAAGCGTAAGGGCGTCAGTTTACATGCAGGTAAAGCAGCGATGAAACGAAGTCAAGCAACCGCACTATCTATACTATGCTTTATTAATATACTATCACCTTGCCAGTGGAACCGGATGGCACATTGTCAAACTTGGTAGCTGCATCTAGATCTTCATTGAGAAACCATTCGACACTGTCATTCGCTGCCAGGCAATCACCATCACGTAGAGCACGCTCGTGACGAGCTAACACCATCTGCATTGCAGTGCACTGTTCGAAATGCTTAGAAGGCGGTTTCTCAGTTGGATACCACAACACACGCTCATCTTTTATCTCCTTTTTCGGTTTCGAGCCGTAGGGAAACATGCGCCTCGCATCCAATGTGCATTCTATTGCTCGTCCCATGTTAGTCTCTATCCTACAATTGGATGCGAAAAGGTCGGTTACTCTTTTCCTGGTTTTCCTCTCAGACTGTGTCACTCCGTTGCTTTCTGATCTGCTATGATCAATGTGCAACGGGGCAATAATTTCGCTTTCCACCATCCCACCCTACAGCTCATATGATTTTTTTTTTTTTTTATGCGTTCGCTCTCGCTCTCTATATTCAGTGCATTTCCATGCACGCATGCATTCCATGTTGCACTACACAGATCAACCTTGTATCATACTTTTGCAATATGCAAGATTGTTGTTTTGTCTAGTTTAGACTGCAGTACCTGGGTCTTTTCGCCCAGGCTGCGCGATTTCACATACTCGCAGTCTATATTCCCAAACTTGCTACTAGATTTCACTCGTATGCTTTAATTAAAGATTCTGAAATTAAACACTGAGATTCTCAAAAACTCAACCAAAACTCACTCGCTCTAATCTGTCATAGCGTTCAATCCAGCTGTAACTGCCGATCTTCGATCACTTCGAGCACTACTATTGCCTGCTGTAGTAGCGCTTGCATTGCCAGCTGAACGACCAACCCCCCCTGTCTGACTGCTAGAGGATGCAGAACGAGAGTCACTCTTCTCAACCTTCACTGAGCCAGCAGTACCAGATGACTTCGCATGCTGGGATGGTGTTGCTGCAGCAGCAGCGGCACTGCTGCTGCTAGCGCTAGGTTGAACGGGCAGTGGAATACAGTTGATCAGCTGCACGTCACCGCCACCACGAACTTTGTCCACTGTACTGTATGCGAGCAGCAACGATGATGGGTGGAATGCTACACTCAGCGTCTCATCCTGAATATTAATCATATGAACTCTAGCACCCGATTCCACATCAGCAATTTCAATCTTACAGTCCTTCCCACCATATGCTATCAGCTGTGAGTCATGACTGAATGATAGTGTACGAATGGAATCATCGAGTCTAGGGAAGCTTCTCAGACATACCAACTCCTCTGAATCCCATAGGTGAACTAATGAATCTGCAGCTCCAGTAGCAAGGTATTTCCCTTTGGGATCCAGCTGCAGAGCGAATATAGTAGTGGGATGAGCGGGTATGGTGGAGAGCTTAGTAAGAGCTGGTACAGCGAGTACTTCCACACTGCCAGTCATATGACCTAGCATCACCCTCTCACTGTCTCTACTCCATTCCACATCGTTCACATCTAGATTGAATCCCATTGATTTAGTCACCTGTAACTTGCGTGTCAGAGGGTCGAATGCGATCAGGGATACTAAATTCTGCTGATTCAGAAGAATTAACCAGCGACCACAGGGACTCCACTTCAGATGAAGATTCACACCTAGTGTGGCCAGAGAGAATAGGAGAGCTGGGTTTGCACCTGGCTTCGTGTCCCATAGTTTCACACTCTTATCCATCGAGCATGAAGCTATCAGATCTGCATGACCTGCCATAGGACACCAGCTCATACGACACACATCATCACTGTGACCTTTCAACTCCACATAATCAGAGTTGTTATGAGTGCCTGCGGGTGCGTTAGCTGCGATTCCTATCTCCTTCTTTGTATCGATATGCCATACGCGAATCGTTTGATCTCTCGATCCCGAAGCCAATCTCGTCCCTGTATAATTCCATGCTAGGGCATCCACTGCCTTCTTATGCCCTATGAGTACCCTTCTACGACCACCAGCCATGTGTCTGCTGAAACGTTCCACACGATGCGTATCACGATCAGCAGAGGGAAGAGTCCACATTTAGAGAAGGAATTTCGAAAACAATGTACGTCTAGTCTAGGTGTAGGTGTACTGTAGAAGTTAAGTTAAGATGAACTGCAGTGCACAGCAGAGAAAAAGAAAAGAGAAAAAGGAAAGGCAGAGAATCGAATGGGTCTTGAGGTGTAAGGTCTGACATATACAATGCGAGACAAACGCAACAAGTGAGGACATTGTTTGCAATGAAACAGAGAAATATTTAATATTTTCAACTCTGAATTCAGTGATCTCTCACCCCCTGGCGCGAGAGCAACCACACCATGGCACAAGATATATATGCAACCACACCATGGCACAAGATATATATATATATATATAATATCTAGGCAATCAACAATTGCATCAAATTCAGAGTCAGGCATGAAAAGCCCACGCACAGACATAGAAAAATCTCTGGTGTAGAGAAAAAAAAAAAAACAAAAAAAAAAGAATGTGTGGGGTGTGAATCCAGACGACATGGAATGTTGGTCCAGATGAGATACATGATATAATATTATTTGTAATTATAATTATATTAACGTTGCCATGAAGTGAATCAGACCATAGAATAGGACGTGGAATTCAGAGAGGAACGTGAAACCTGTACTGCAGAACAAGTGCACTGTGATCAGATGAGACGCATATGATATTAGGATAGTGTCAGAGAGTTATGATACAATTCAATTATTACCAAGGTGTATATGAGATGAGAGAGTGTTATTTTATTTTATGCGTTGCAAGCTCAAGTGTCAACCATTGTACTCGAAACTTGTTGGAATGAATTTGAAGTGACACAGGATCCAGTGCTGGTACTGTAATCCCATCTCTCTGACACTCTATCAGGTCATAAAATCTAATCTCATATCTCGGATAGCTCTGGTTTCCAACGATATTTGATTGGCATTGATTTCTACGAATGGCAACTTCCTCAACCTCTGTGTCACTGGGCATGGAATCATCTGATGAGGATCAGTTGAAATGGCATCGCTATGGATTTACACGCTCCTCTCTACAGTCAGTACCCACCCACGCTCACCGTGGACTACTTAATCAGGGTGCGACGTGTTACCTAAACTCATTCCTTCAGACACTGTTCCTCGCACCAGAGATGAGACGAGCGATTCTACAGTGGAGACCAGTGGACAAGGATGGTGCACCTGCATCTGCTGTCTCCAGTAATGGCTCAGGTACCAGTGTTTCGTCTCCTCGTCGTCTGGGAGTGGTGAGTGAGCTTCAGCGTTTATTCCTACGTCTGCTTTATGCCTCCTCTGGTTCTGTCTCAACAACTTCTCTTACATCTTCATTTGGATGGCATTCAGCTGAGATATGGCAGCAACATGACGTACAGGAGTTCATTCAGAAGTTATATGAGAGGATGATGGCAGAGGATAAGGAGCTCAGAGAACAAGTGCAGAAGATTAACCATGGGACCCTGGTGGACTACGTACAATGTACCACATGTAAGACGCGCAAAGCTAAATCTCAACCTTTTCTTACCCTGGCATTGGAGTGCAAGGGAATGAAATCAGTGGAAGAGAGTTTAGCAGCCTTCGTAAGATCAGAGCATTTATACGGTGAGAATGCCTATCGCTGTGGTGTATGTGATAGCAAGCAACCCGCTACTAAGGGTGTCGCGTTAGTACAGTGTCCTCCACTGCTCTCACTCCAGCTGAAGCGATTTGACATGGACTGGAATTCAGGTACTCGTGTGAAAATTTCAACTCCCCTCAAACTCTCTCCAACACTTAACGTCAAACCATTTATTAGCAATGAGGAAAGCAACGCAGCTCCGTCTGTCTCATCCCATGGATCAACTGAATATGAGCTATTCTCTGTTCTGATTCACAGTGGTTCTGCGAATGGAGGTCATTACTTTGCTTACACCAAGGATCTATGGCTAAGACTGCAGAGTGAGGGTGATGAAGATCAGAAACAAAATCATGTTGACGCTGCTGCTGATTCAAAATACTGGTTCGAGTGTAACGACTCCTCTGTCACTCGACTCTCTCAGCAACAGGTGAAAGAAATGTTCGAGGACCCACTGGCTGCGAAGAATAATGTACAAGCCGCTGCAATTGTTGCTCCAACAGCCCCCCATGCTCCTCCCCCTGAAGCAACCATAGCGTCTCCCGCACCACCTGCTCCTGTATCTACGATAACGCAGACTGTTCCATCCGCTCCTTCAGCTCCCTCCCCACCTAACGCACCTGCCCCTCCTATCGCGCCCCCTGCTCCTACTCCGTCCGTTCCTTCAGCGCCACTTGATGCCCCTCCTGCACCTCCTGGTCCACCGTCAGCTCCCAGCGCATCGTTGAAATTCTCCTCTCCTACGCGTGCAGCTACCAGCCATTCCTCTGCGACTTCTACGTTTCTATCAGATTTCGCTGTGCCAGAAGCGCCTGGCCTCGATGCTGCATTAGCCAGTAAGAGAGTTGAGGCTTCAGCGCCATCCAGTGGTGCATACATGCTGGTATATAGAAGGGTTGGAACAAAGCAAGAAGATAAGGTGGAACTGAAGAGTACTGACTGGAGGGCAATGGCGCCTCAGGAGTTAGTTGATGAAATCGAGGCTGAGCGCAGAGCGCTGGAATCGTATAGAGCACATATTGCGCATGAGGATTCGTTCCTCACTGTGACAGTGCACTATCCTATGGTATCGCAAGAGTCACCCATTGTCTCTCCGTCAGGGTCTCCCATCTCTACTATCTCAACAAGTGTGAAGGTTCCATTCGTGTCATCAGTCAGAGATCTGATCTCATCCTCTCTGAGAAAACTCGAGTCAGAGCAGGGGTTCAGTGCGCACGTGCAATATGCATCGAATCCAGATGCTCATCGGGTGCGTCACTTTGAGCCGAATGCGAAACCCGCTCGTATCGGTGAGTACCTTACCATGGATGCGAACGATAGTAGAAATCTCAGAGATATGTCTCTGCGCAATTCCATGTCACTCTTCATCCAACCTTCTACCTCACTCCCTTCTGATGGTAGTGTAGGCTATCTCTTTCCATCCGTGGAGGTTCCAACCATTCGACTGCGTATGGTTAGATTCGACTCTGATCATGATCATGTGAGATCTGTATCATCACCGTCACCTTCACCCTCACCTTTACTCTCACCGGATGCACCCATTCTCATAGACGTTCCATTCGATGTCACTGTGAAAGCGCTCAAACAACGGCTGATTGAGGATGGGAGATTATTCGATTCAGAAATAAAGGAAAATGCTGGAGCTGTCACTGTGGATCGAATTAATCTAGTACTATGTCCTTCTCTGCAGGATGAGAGTAGTATCGTAGAGATTTCTAAGCATTCCTCTGATTCCACTCCCGTTGAGCGTGTCATGGGTGGCATGCTAGGTACTATCATATACGTGGAGCTGCTTCCACTATCAGATCCTCCGAGCTCATTGCTCGTACCATGGCTGCACTTACAATCTCATCTACTCCCTCTCATGTACAATCGCATAGGCAGTGAAGATCTAGATCAGAAGATTATCATAGATGATAGAATTTCTATGATGCAGTTCAAACAACAGTTAGCGCAGGCACTCGCTGGTGAGGGATCAGCTCCCCTTCCTATGGAATCATTTCGTCTCTTACGCGAGTTTGGTGGCATGCAGTACAAGGACCTTAGTAAGAGTGTACTCATGTCACATTTGGGATCCGTGGGATCGATTATCGTTGAAGCTGGTCCTCCCATGCAAGCTGGTGACTCGCTATTCAGAGTTTTCATACATCGACCAGAGTTGGTTCCTGCTGCTGGCAGTAGTGAGTGGAATGCTGCGATAGTATACGACCCAGAGACGAATGAGCCTACCAACTCACCAGAGGAACTTGCATTCGTTTTCATTGGGAATGTAGCGTTGAACGAGCGTATGACATTAGCACAGGTAACGTCTGCGATCTCCGCTCTGCCTCAGTCCCCACCTGCCTCGCTGATTCGAATTCGAGATAGGCTTGAGAACTCACTGACCAACATATGGTATGCGGATCGTACACTGAAGCAGAACTGCCCTGGCGCCAGAGATTTCTACCCATTGGTGGTACAATCTCTGAGTGCACCTGAGCAGGTTCGTTCCACCGACCTTCTTATCAGTCTGCGCCACTGGAGACCATCTCGACTGGAACTCTCTCCCGCTGATGAACTCGCTCTTCCACGCACCCTCAAGGTCAGCGAGCTCAGACAGCGTATCGCGGATAGGTTGAATGTGGAACTTAGCCATATGACATCTGATCCAGCCAGTGTGCCTATTCTTACGGGCAGCGACGTAGAGCTGGCAGTTGCTGCACCACACGAGCTACGAGATCTCTCTCTCATGCCCTCTCTCGCATGGTCGGCAAAGCTGAGTGAGTTCGCTACCCTGAGTGGGGCTCCATGGAGACTGCGACACGGTGACACCGTATGCTACAAGTTGAAAGGTGCTGATAAGCTGGGATCTGCGCTCACTTCCTCCGATCAAGCCTCACGTGCGCTGCTGTTCAATCTACAGTATGGGTCAGGATCATCGAGTACAACGGGTCAGGTCAGATCCAGCAGGGGAGGTGGAGGGCCTGAGCTACATATATTCTCGCCAGATGAGATCATTCTCAGGGAGGAGCAGGCTGCCGCAGAGAAGCAGCGAGAACAGGAGAAGAAAATGCGTGAAGCACAAGAACTGCAGGTCACGCTGGCGTCTCTTCAACCCTCTTCTAGCGCTAGCTCTGGAACATCTGAGATGACTAGCTCTTCATCTTCATCCATTTCCGTGCCCATGGCGGCTCCTTTAACATCGAGTGAAGCATCCCCATCTTCATGCTCAACCTCAACCGTCCTTTCTCCAGGAGTATACGTGGATGACAATGGTTTCCTAATTGAATATGGTACCCCACCACCCCGTTTCTCATGTCTCTCACCATCATCTCTTGCTGATGCATGGCGATTCATGGATGAGAATGGATTCTGTGTTATTCGTGATGTTGTTAGGGAGGATGAGATATTACACGCAACTGAGTTACTATGGAAGCACCTAGAGCATCTTCCACCTCCTTTCGATAAAATTCGTCGTAACGATGTTGAGAGCTGGAATGTATGGCCTGGACGTGCAACGATCGGAATGCTACATGAGCATAGCATTGGGCAGAGTGAATTCCAATGGTATCTACGTGGCATTCCTGCTGTAAAAGATGTTTTTGCATCACTGTGGAACACACGTGACCTCCTCGTCTCATTCGATGCTGCTGGTGTCTTTCGTCCCTGGCATCCGAATTATCATCCAGAGTGGAAGACTCATAGTGGTTGGTTTCACTGTGATCAGAATCCAATTAGAAAACCAAATCGTGCATGTGTGCAGGGACAGGTAAATCTGATGGCAGCGAATAGTCATACAGGTGGTCTGGTTGTCATACCTGGTGCATTCAAGCGATTTCAACTACTCACATCGGAATGTAAGGATCCAAATCATCTACCTGATTTCATAGTTATTCCTAAGGAACATGAAATCCTAAAATCTTTTTCTGATCATTCTTCATCATCATTCCTTGCTAAATGTTCTAAGGGAGTCGTAGGGTGTTTGGTACAGTGTGGAGCGGGTGATATGATTCTATGGGATTCACGTACTCCACACTGTAACATGCCCGCAGTTCAACCAATGGAACTCAATTGGACGTATAAGGTTGCGGATGTGAGTAAAGTCACGGATACGGATGCGAGTACTGTCACAGTGGCATCATCAGCATCAGCATCAGCACCAAGTGCACGTGCATCAGCCTCAACATCCGCCTCTGGTTCGTCATTGGCTCTCAACTCACACTCACACCCGTTCTCATTCTATCGTATGATGTCGTTGATATGCATGACACCTCGTGCATTCGTTCCTACATCTGATCTAGATCATATCATATCACAAAGGTTAGATGCTGTTAAACTTGGTCAAACAACAAATCATTGGCCACATGAATTCAATGCTAATGATTCAACTGTCAGACCACCGACTAGGGTTGAGCCAGGTGCAGATGCACATGCAGATGCAGAGTCTTACAACAGCAGCAGCAGCAGCAGCAGTCAATGGTCTAAGGCGCACACTCATCTGACACAATATCAGCACGGGTTGATTGTTGGGAGAGATTGTATTTAGTATACAGACAATTTATTTTTGAAGAGGGCACTCGACTCAAATTCGGAATGATGGATTACGAAGTCGAATTTGGTCGAATTCGCATGCAAAATGCTACCCGAATCGCTTGTCTGCCATCCTCAGTTTCCTAGAATCTGATGTGATCATCATCACAAACTCCCCAACACTGTTTTTTTTTTTCTGTTCATTGTGAAGAAAAAAATCCGAATGGGTAGGGTTATTAGGGTTATTAGGGTTATTAGGGTTATTAGGGTTATTAGGGTTAT
>JADMIO011107684.1_pt1 | contig 96110 bp, 87 predicted proteins | sample 8958161 | NCBI WGS metagenome assembly JADMIO01 (sample SAMN16585339, study PRJNA669376) | soil metagenome | isolation source: Crop rotation soil | place: USA: Cullars Rotation, Alabama | collected 2011
ATTGAGAGACAATAACGGAAAACGACTGGCTACAGGAAAGGTCGTTATTAAGTAAAGCACATTCATTGAATGATAAAAAAAATCCCGCTCGAATAAAGCGGGATTTTTTATTTGGTCTTTCATAAATTAAAATTCAGCAGAAACATAGATCGTTGGTTCTTTCGAAACCTTACCTGCTGCAATGGCTCCCCCATTCACGTTATAATCCTCCAGTTTTATTTTAAATTCCGACTTACTGCTGATCTTCTTTCCATCAACAACTATCGTAGCTTTTGTTTTGACCGGCTTTGTTACACCATGGATCGTAAGATCACCTTCAACATCTGCATTGTAAGTTCCATTCTTTGCGAAATTAACCGCTGAAAGATTGCTGATCTTTCCTTTGAAACCTGCTGCAGGGAACTGATCAGAATCCAGCCAGCCGGCGCTGTTAAAATGTTCCTGTATCCTGGGATTTGAAAAAGCGAAATTCTTTATCACTGTTTCAAAAGCAACCGAACCTGTCTTTGTGTCGAGTGCAGCAACGGATGTTTTATTTTCGGCTTTTGGTAATGCATCAAGACTAGTGGTTGCATCAAAACTGATATTTGCTGCAGACGTAGTTTTTTTCTGCGCAAATAATACGGTACTGGATAAAGCCAGTGCAAGGAATAAACCTGTTTTTTTCATTTGTTGATTTTTATTTGGTTGATGTATTTATTGTTTATTGATGACTGACCGCTTAAAGCTCACATACCTTGTTCCAAGGATCTCGCTATAAATACCACCACTGCAGGAGCCTTTTATAGAGACCTCCTGTCCTGCTTTTATTTTTACCGGCACCTGCATATCCTGTTGAAAAGTGAAAATGAGATAATCACCGGTGCCGGTATCAGCCATTTTTATATTAACCGAGCTATCTCCCGGGACAGCCAGTATCTCAGATACCACTCCTTTTACTGATACAATCTTTTCCGTGTACTTCTTATTTGCAGCACTGTCGTTCTGCTGAAACTCTTTGATAAGGTCGACAGCAAGTACTGTGTAGTCAGGTTTTACCTCAGTTGTATCGGTAAATTTTTCTGTGAATACATACCATATAATCCCAACAGCTGCTAATGCCAAAACAACTACTCCTGCCAATATCCCCCTATATATAGGTTTCATTTTTTTCTGTGATAATATGAATTACAAATATACAATGTTTAAACATTAATTTTATTCTTTACTTAGTTAACGGCATTAATAAGCAATAGTTCAATAGAAAAGAATTGTTAAATATTATCAATTATGTATTTTGAAAGCATTCATTAATTGGATATTCGCAACACTTCTTGCTTATCCATATCAATGAAAAGAAAAATTCCCGGATGCTCTTAAATAATTATTTTTATCGAACCAGATGAAATATATTCTTACCATACTATATTGTTTTTTACTAACCTTATATGCCGCCGGGCAACAGGCTGCACGGCCGAAAATCGGGCTTACACTTAGTGGTGGCGGGGCAAAAGGCCTGGCACATATAGGCATATTGAAAGCGATCGATAGTGCAGGACTTAAAATAGATTATATAGCTGGGACAAGTATGGGCGCTGTAATAGGCGCTTTATATGCTGTTGGTTACAGCGGAAAGGAAATTGAGGAACTATGCAGACATATGGATTGGGATGCATTGCTATCGAACCAGGTGCCATTGCAATCATTGTCAATGGAAGAAAAGACCCAGTACAGCCGGTTTGCGCTCGATCTTCCATACATCAACAATAAAATAAGACTGACTACTGGTTTGATTCAAGGCCAAGAACTGACCATCAAACTTTCTGAATTATTTTTTCATGTATATAATAGGAGGAAATTTAGTGATTTTTCAATCCCCTTTAAATGCATGGCAACTGATCTGGAAACAGGTGACCTTGTCGTTTTAGATTCCGGCAATATTGTGACTGCAATACGAGCAAGTATGGCCATACCCTCAATTTTCACAGCTGTGAATATTAATGATAAAAGACTGGTGGATGGCGGAGTAGTGAGGAATTTTCCCGTAAAGAATGTAAAAGAAATGGGAGCTGACATTGTTATTGGAAGTAATGTAAGCGGGGGCCTTTCTACAAAAGACAGGATATTAAGCCCTATCGACGTAATCCTTCAAATGGCATTTTTTAAAGAAGCGGGGGATTTTAAAGAAGAGATTCCACTGACCAACATCTATATCTATATGCCATTGCGGAAATACAATATGGGCAGTTTTAGCAGCAGTAATGATATCATGTTGATTGGAAATGAAACCGGGAAAAATTATTATGAGCAATTCAAACAGCTTGCAGACAGTATAAATAAACTCAACACAGCTGACGTCAATGTTCAAAAAAGCTCTCCGCCAAGAACAACCTTTCTTATCAACAATGAAGTTCTGGGCCTAAAAAAAACATCTATTCCATTCTTTATCCATATGATGGATTTTTATAATGCCCGCCATTATACGGCTCAACAGATCAGCAAGAAGATCCGCAGGGCATATGGCACACGATATTATAATAGCATCAACTATACACTGGAACAAATATCAGGCGATACTGCAAAGATCATTTTCAACGTGGAAGAAAACCCGGGCACCTATCTTAAAGCCGGGTTGTACTATTCCATCTTCAGGGGGATCAATGCACACGTGAATATTACCACACGTGATTTTGTGATCCCGAACTCAAGAAGTATGATCTCCCTATCACTGGGAGAATCATTCCAACTGGAGATGGAGCACCTGCAATGGCTTGGCCGTACCAAGAGCATTGCTGTGATCCCAGGCTTCCGGATCGACAGGATCAATATAAATACATATGATGATTTTAAAAGAGACGGTGCCTATAAGCAGACTTTTTACCGCAGTTACCTTAACCTGCAAAACAGCGGGAGTAATAGAATAGCAGCCGGTATCGGTACATCATTCGACCTGGTAGTATTAAAACCCACCACGAAATCAATATTTGAAGCCAAAGGAAGATATAGTTCTCTTAAAAGTTATGTTTATCTGAATTATAACAGCCTTAACCAGACATTATTTCCTTCTAAGGGCGTTAAACTGAATTCAGAGTTTGGACTGGTCTATGAGCAAAAACCAAAATTGTCCATCACACAGAATGGTCAGCCTGCCGGTACTTCCACCTTTAACTTCGACAACTATTCACGGTTATTTGTTGACGGCAGTTTATACGCCCCCGTATCCTCACGTATGGTATTTCTTTCGGAGGCACAGGTTGGTATTAATTTTACCGACAAACAAAATATCCTCAACAATTTTAATATTGGAGGCATCAACGGGTATTTCCGAAACCAGGTAAGATTTGCAGGACTCCAGGAAGCCACTGTGAATGCCGCCACCGTTGCAGTTTTGCAGGTTGGCATGCGTTACACACTCCTGAACAACATTTATATCATTGGGCGTGTAAACGGCCTGGTAAAAGATTTCGCTACAGAAAAAAATGCCACATCAAATAAAAGTTTTTTGAGCGGTTATGCTCTTACGTTCGCATATAAAAGTCCCATCGGCCCTTTGGAATTAAGTGGCATGTATTGCGATCAAAGCGGACGCCTGCAATCCTATGTAACTTTCGGTATCCCGTTTTAATATCCTGCGGTACGGTATTTGCACAGGCATTTAGGTAATTTTACAGCTAAACAGACGGGACTTGAATTTAATCAGGAAAAAAGCATCACAGATCATTCTCATTACCGGGTTATTTGCCTGGTCATTGCAGGCCGCCGGAAGAAATACAGAAAGTATTTTCCCGGGTGGCGAAACAGTTACTTCCACGCAGCAGCAGGCACTTAAATATATTGACAGCATCAGATCTGTAAGTGCCAGTGCCCATTGGCCAAGGATCGAGCCCATTTCATTTTTTCAGAATGTAAGACTGAATATCAGCAATCCATTGAGCATGTATGCCGGCAGCAGGACAAATTTCTGTGGTTATGGTGCCCTTACATATCTTTTATTACATGACGATCCTCTTGGCTATGCAAAATTCATGTTAGCCTTGTACAAAGATGGTAAAGCCAGTATGGGCCGATCTGTTTTTGAACCTGCTTCTATCATTAAAAGAACTGCAGGAAGTCTAAAATATAAAGGAGAACTTGATATCAGACCGGCAGAACAGATGTTATATCTTACCCTTGCTGACCATTATAAAGGATACCTGAATATATTTAATCTAAAATATGACAGGGGAGATGAAAATCTCTTCTGGGCTTCGGTGAATTATGCAAAATTCAACCGCATGGTGGAGCATATGCTGCATTTTACCGTTCATGCAAGAGGATCTGATCTCATGCATCCATGGGTGGGAAACACTTTTGATCTTATCTCAAAAAAAATGCAGAAAGGCATCGTTGTGTTATACCTCAACAACAGGATATTGCATAAAAAGAAACACGAACGGATAAAACTGGGCATACCAACCCATTTCGTCATTTTGGAACAGATCACAAAAACAAATGACATGGTAACTTTGATATACTGGGATTATGGACATAAAACACTATTACAAATAAAACCTGAATTCCTTCATAAGATCGTTTTCGGTATTTCTCAATGCGTAAAAAACACAGGTGAATAACAGACTTACATATATATGCATCTTAACCCTGGTTACAATCTTGTTGTCATGCTCAGCACGTAATATCTCTACAAAATATTATGAACAGAATAAAACTGTACTTGATAATATTGAAACGACCTATGCTGCACTTTATAAACAAAAGCCTTTTACCATAGCATTCACTGATAAAGGATTTGAAACCATTTCAATTGATATCATTACTGATAGCCTCACTTATATCTATGAATTCGGGATGAATGAAGACAGGCTTTCTGATACCTTATTAAAATACAATATAAATGCATCTGCCATAAAGGTATTGCTCAGGCAAATGCGGTCGATCCGCTGCACCTGGGTTAATAATTTAGTTTACTTTGTTGACGGGGAAAAGAAGTCATCTGTACTGGTTTCAATAAAACCGGTTGGATTAAGTGGACGCTTTTCAAATAAGAATTATTATACCATCGCTTACTTCTCACAAAAGCAATATTATGACAGGCAGGGAAGGCTTGTAAACAACAGGAGGCAACGGCAGCTGCAAAAAGTGAATGGAGAAGTTTTTAAAAGGATCAATGACCGGGTGAGTTACACAGTGTCTTCCACTTACAGGTAGGATGCCGGGTAGCTGATAAAAATTAAAACATCTTTTAAAATAACACAATGAAATTTAAAATAGTATTGATAGGAATAGCAATAACAATGAGCCATACAATAATGGCCCAGAAAGCAAAAATTGTATATCCCCTGGTCATGTCCTTTCAAAGCGAATGCTGCGGTGTGCCCTCTGATTCGGCTTTGCAGGAATTCATAAAAAAATTTAAGGCCCGGTATAAGATAAATAAAATCACTGCAGATCGAATTGGACCCATGGGGAGAGAAGGAGAATATTATCTTGCATTCAGGCTAAAAGAACTCAGTAAAAAACAAAAGCAATATTTTATCAAAAATATAAAAGCCATTAAAAAATTCCCTTCAGATAAAGGCACCTGGTCATTCAAAGAAAAAGAAGAAATAGACCCATCATCATTGCCCGGCCGATCGAGAATAACTGAAAAAGTGTTTTGATCATTCATCAAGTATCTCGATCGCTTTTTCATTCTCAACACTTACACCGGGAACCCCGTTGTAATTCGTGATCTTACCGGTAACACAGATCGTTTTACCTGCCAGGAAAGTATCAGGCTGGTAACTGAAATTGGGAACATAATCCTTAAAAATACTGATGCTGAAGACCTGGTTTGGAAATCTCTTATCGAGGTTTATAAAAATATTCCCTTTAGATGAAAGCTTTGTGGAAACAACCGTACCACAAACCCTGATGCTTTCATTCTTGCCCATATAATATTTTGCCTGCACGCTGTTGAATGTATTCCGGGGAAGGCTGTCAGCCTTTAAAGGCAATACATCGCCCTGCTCCTTTTCAGCGATCCATTTATTCATATCGATCATACTTTCAACTGCATTCTCTTCTGCATCCGGGAGATTATAAAAGAAATCGAGTCCTGTAATTGATTCAACGCTATCAATGTTTACTGCATAACTTAACACCGGGTTCTCACATGCTGCATTCGGCATGATAAAACCAATGCCACGATGATTTACGGGATCATAAGCCACTTTACAGTACAGCTCAGGTATACTTACTTTATTAACCCCCCGTTCGATCTTTTTTAAGCCGGCTTTCAGAACAGGGGCAGTAACCACATATAGCTGCACATTATTCCTGACAACATATTGCCTTACGAGATCTTCCAGTTCAGCCCACCTGCCCCGGTTTAACCTGGCAACCTGCGGCGACATATTGGAATAGAGATAACTTTCTGAAAGCGCTTTCTTTGAATACCTGAAATCAGCTGATGGAGCAAGATGTCCACGATCGTAACCAAATGCATCATACCTGAGCGTACTATCGGGCATTACTGTTTTCAGGAAATAATCAGCTTCAACTGCTGAGCCTGTTTTTATCTTATCATCCGGGCGGAAATCATTCGACCTGCCTTCGTTGCCCCTTACCACATCCGGAAGAATGATATGAGCTACCCACTTGGCCTGTTCATAAGGCTCAGAATAAACCAATGCATATGCGGAATGATAAACAACCTCATCAGCTGTTGATAATTTTGGCAGGCCAATTTTATCAAGGTCTTCATGTATCTTTTGAAATTTCAGGTCTTCCAGTTTAGAAAGAACACTATCTTCTTTCTTTTTCAAAACTGCAAGTTCTGATTCTGCCTTGTTTATCTGAAGGCTGACCGTTTGTGCATTCACACAAAACGGCAGGAATAAAAAAAGCAGGATTAACCTCATGCAGGGATCTTAAAATGTTACTTGAATATTTTTCCAAAGAATGCCTTCATATCATTCCATGATGCTGTATCTGCAGCAGCATTATATGATATCGGCAAAGAGAATTTCTTTCCTACAGCTGTAGCGTTGGGATTGGTGAATGCGTGTGTTGCATTCGGATAAGATTTGAAGGTATAGAAGGCGTTGATAGAATCCATTTGCTTTTTGAATTGCGCAACTTCCTCCGGTTTTACAAATTCATCGGATTCGCCATGACAAACAAGGATGGGCGCTTTCAGCAAGCTCTTGTCAGCAGGCACGCCAACCAGGTTTCCATGAAAACTCACTACACCAGAAAGGTTCTCTCCCAGCCTTGCCATGTTCAATACCATTCCTCCCCCGAAACAATAACCTATCGCTGCAACCTGGGTTGTGTCGGCCATAGGATTTGATTTGGCCTTTGCCAATGCTGCATCAAAGCGGCCCTTTGCATAAGCTGCATTCGTATAAAAAGGCATTGCCAATTTCCCTGCAAGTTCAGGATTGTCTGCAGTCCGGCCTTCTCCATACATGTCAACAGCCATTGCCAGGTAACCCATCTCCGCTAATTGTTTTGCACGGCTCTTTGTATAATCATTCAAACCCCACCATTCAGGTATCACTAATACCACTGGTCTTTTTTTATAAACCGATGCATCATAAGCAATAAAACTATGCATCGTGCTTGTGTCTGCAGTGTAATTCACCGCTTCCTCTTTAACATCGGCAAGCTTAGTATCAGTTTTATTACCTGCCGCATTATCAGCATTATTGCAGGAAGCAAACGAGAATAATATCATCATTATAACAACATGAGATAAAGTGAACTTTTTCATAAAAGATCTTTTAAGTAAACTAATTATGGATAAGAAATACAAAGATGCTTTAAAGTTCTTAAATAAATATCACCTGGAAGGCAGTTAACTAAGCATTTCAAAGAACTCTTTGTATTCGGTCCAGAACCTGTCGAGGAAGATCATCCGGCCTTTGAGGAATGAGATGATCGCCGGCCAGGTCGATTGATCATAAATATTCACAGCATCCAGTCGCTGGCTGATGCGGCTGATCTTTTTACCATCTACATATATTCCTTCTTCCCATCTCCAGTTTTCTTCCTGCTCCATTTCATTTTCAAGGGATTTGAAGTGCTGAAAAAAAGATCGCTGAAGATCCTCGTCTTTGTGTGATAGCTCTATGGCAATATAAGCATGGTCTTTTTGAACATCCATTTTGAAGCTGATGAATTTAATACCGGTCTTGTAATTGATCCAGTTTATCTTATTACCGCTTGCAGAAGGTATGGGTGCAAGATATTGCCCGAAAGTGATCCAGAATTGACTGCGCAGAAATGCCCCTTCCTGTTTTGAATACATGAATGATTAATTGGCAATGATAAAATCGGGCCGCCTGATAAAAGTACTGTTGAACCTGAAGCGGAGCTTGCTGGTCAGTTCAACTTTCCAGTTTTTCATTCCATCAACAGTTCTTGGAAAAAAATAACCCCTTAATTCTATTGTACCAAAAACCAGGTTCTCATTCCTTGTCCTGATACCGCCTCCAAGAGCGGTATAGCCATCTGTTTTGGAGGCAGTTTGCCCGGTAGGTTTTAAAAAGGAAAGATCAGAGAATACGAATGGTGCAAACCTGAAACCAAGAATCTTTGTAAGGTTATAGAACACTGACTCCAGCTTAACCGTCACCCTTTCATCTGCCTGTATCACTCCATTTTCAAAATAAGGCAAACCAAAATTACTGCGAAGGAAAAGTGGTTCATTCAGTAATGGCTTCAATTGCCGGGTAAATGAAAAGGAAACGAAATTCCTGTTCAGCCATAGCCTGCTCAGTCTTTTTAATTTTGTAAAGTGCTCAACACTTGCAAGCAGGTCGATGTCTTCCAATCCTCCTTTGGTAGAATATCCTCCGGCTCTTAATTTGTAAGAGCTGAAAACTTTATTTTTTGTAAATGTAGTGCCTTCGAATTCAATTCCGTAATAAGGCCGGCGGTGATCCTGTTTGTTTGTCCAGCCCGCAATAAGGCTTGCACTCAAACCGATGGGCACATCCTCATTCCTTCCGAACCCATAAATAAAATTGGTACGATAGAAATTCTGTTTATAGAGGCTGTAAGAAAATAACACACCATTTATGTTTGCATAACTTGAATTATATATGGTGTCATACTTAAGGGGAACCTGGTCGAAATAATTATAAAAGGTACGTGCAGCCACAAAATGTCTCAATCTCTTTTCAGAATCTCTTCCTTTATGGCTCTTGTAGCCAATATTGTAGCCTGCCCAAAGGTCAAGGTTGTTATACTTGTATTGAAAATTTGCCAGGTAATCCGAATCCTGCAGGTAGTCATTATTGGTTCTGTTGTAAGATACTTCAAAAGCTCCCGTCCATTGAGTATAACGATTTACGAGCGGCTTCTCCAGCGTGGTATAATAACTGCTCACTTCATATCGCCCGCTGTTGAATGCGCTTTTAAAAGATGTTGCCCCTGCCGACCAATTGAGAAAGCTCCCGCTGATATTTTTCAACATGAGTTCTCCGCCAAAACCTGTGCGTGGATCTCTATCCATATCATAAATACCGCTCACTGAAACCTGGTGGCCTGAGCCTGCAATGTTCTCTTCCCTTAATTCAAATCTTCCACTGCTGGTATTGCTGATGTGCACACTTCCTCCGATAGAAAATACATCCCTGGTCATTACAACAATATCAACTTCATTGATCGAAGCTTCCAATACGATGATCAATGCCTCCTGCAAAAAAGACTGGTCACGCAGGTATCTTTCATTATCAGAGATAAGCAGAGGAAGAAAATGATCGCCTTCCTTGAAGAATAAATAATTCTTAATGGTGGATGAATGGGTATTAACGTGCAGCTTGGTACCGATCCTTGTTGCGAAGTTCTGCCTGATGCCAACAGTATCGTCGAGGCGCTGGTTGAAGCCGAATGGTATGATCTCTATTGAACGGATGATCCTACCGCTATACTTCATATAAGGCGTGGCTATCTTAAGGGGTTCTGCTTCCGGGGAACTTACGATGCTTTGTCCCAGCCTCCCCAGCAATCCTTTCTGTTTGGCAAGAAAAAAAGTGTCTTCTTTAGGTTTTACCTGGGCGAACAAGGAATTACATAAGGTACATGCAAAACAGATTAATAATGATCTGGAAAAAACTTTGGCCATTAATTGATAAAATTCTTTTTATAAGTTGCCTGGTTTTAAATTACTGTTGAAAATCAATGATGAATATAGATCATTAGAGTAAAACAAATATCATGCTCATTTGAAATTGGCCGTTCAAAGCGAAGATAATTTTGAATGGAATGCTTTAGTGAAGCAGGATGCGATTTTTAGTTTCTTTAACAATATGCAAGTCATACTATTTCTTCTTCCCTCGCCATGGCTGCAAGTTTCATTTTGGCAGCTGTTTCCGCTCCCAGATATTTTTCAATACGGTGTTCAATGAAATAGATCACAGGGGTTAATATGATCGCCATGGTAAACTTGTATGCATAGTTGACCATCCCTATTGCCAATACTTTCTGGAAACTCCAGTCCTTCCCTATTTTGAAAGCAATGAACAGTACAATAAAACTATCTACAAACTGGGATACCAATGTGGAACCTGTTGCCCTTAACCATACTTTCTTTTCCCCTGTTGCTTTTTTTATTTTATGAAATACGGTCACATCAACGATCTGGCTTACCAGGAATGCGGTAAGGCTTCCCATGATGATCCACATTCCCTGGCCGAAAATAGAATTGAATGCCTTTGACATATCAGGCACACCATCTTTAACACCCGTCCCGTACCAGAAATCAGCAGGAGGAACGGACATGGCCATATAGAACATAAGGAAAGCATATAATATCAATCCAACAGCAATAAATGAGATACGCCTCACTGCCTTAGGTCCGTAATATTCATTCACGATATCCGTCATCACAAATTCCAGTGGCCATAACAATACACCGCAGGTAAGACTAAGTGCCAGGCCACTTTCCCCAAACAGGGAAAAGCTAAGTGGCTCAGCCCCGAAAAGTTTTTCAAGCGAAAATATCTTTGTCCCGATGCATTCGGCGATCAATGCGTTTGCAACAAAAAATGCTGTGAATACCACGAACATCTTTGTCGGTTTATCTTTCAAAATATGTCTTATCATATTACATTTTTAAGGAAGAAAGAAATGATAATAGACCTGCACGGGAAATATCAGTAAGTTAAATAAAATGATCCAGCGTGGTATTGTGCCCAGTTTTTTTGTGGCCAGGCCGTAAAGAGCCAGTACAAAGAATAATGCGTTTACAATGACAGCTCCATACCCTAGAATTACAAGTGTTGCTTCCAATGGCTGAAAGGGAATAGCACCATTTGTATTACCATGTGCCCTTCTTGACAATTCAATATAACGCAAAACAACCGAGATGATAAAACAAATGTTGCAGATAAGAACGATACGTGAATAAAAACGCATGCCGGTTAAATAATTTGTAATTGATGATACAGTATGATTGTAACTTAAGAAAATAAAGCCAAATAACCATGACTATCCTTTCTTCCCTGTCAGCATGGGAACAAAAGAAAAATTCTCAAAGGCTTCTTCGGATAAACTTCCATCAGCATTTTTGCTTATACGCAGCATCCGCTGATGCACTCCTTCATCTACTGGTATCACCATTTTGCCTCCCGGCTTTAACTGCTCTACAAGTTTAGGCGGAATGAAAGGAGCTGCAGCAGTGATGATCACCTTATCAAATGGTGCAAAAGTTGGCAATCCTTCAAAGCCATCGCCATAAAAGAATTTAATGTTATGGTATTTTGTTTTGAAGATATAATGTTTCGTTTTTTCAAACAATGCCTTTTGCCTTTCAATGGTAAAGACCTTGGCCCCCATTTCAGCAAGCACTGTTGCCTGATAAATACTTCCTGTGCCGATCTCGAGTATCTTTTCCTGGGGCTTCACCTGCAACAGCTGGGTTTGATATGCAACGGTGTAAGGTTGCGATATGGTCTGGCCTTCTGCAATAGGAAACGCCCTGTCTTCATAAGCAATGTTATCCAGTGCTGTATCCAGGAAATAATGGCGGGGAATATTGTTCATGGCAGAAAGCACCTTTTCATCTGTGATGCCCTTGTCCCTGATCTGGTCTATTAACTTTTTTCTTAATCCCTTGTGGCGGTATGTATCTTCAAACTTTCTCATAGCAGGTTGCAATATAAAAAAAGTCAGGAAGCTCCTGACATTTTATATTCATTGATCAGAAAATGATGGGTTGAAAATCATTTCACACCTAATTCCTCTTCTATCCTTGCGATCCTTTCATCCAGTTCTTTTTCTTTTTTGTCAAAATCTGATACATTGTCCAGTTTCGTATTCACACTGAAATAGTATTTTATCTTTGGCTCCGTTCCGCTTGGCCTTGCTGAGATCTTGCTGCCATCGGTCAATACAAACTGCAACACATTGCTCTTTGGTAAACTTATCTTCCAGGTTTCTCCTGTCAGCAAATTCTTTCCTACCTGCAATTCATAATCCAGCAATTCCTTTACATCAACGCCATCAAATTTTTTCGGTGGGTTACTGCGGCTGTCCTCCATCATCTTTGCAATTTCGGCAGCACCGTTCATTCCTTTCTTAGTGATACTCACCAGGCTTTCTTTATAAAAACCATATTGAACATACAGGTCAAGCAGTTTATCAAACAAACTGCGCCCTTTACTTTTTTCATAAGCCGCCATTTCACATAGGATAGTTACGGCACTAACAGAATCCTTATCTCTTATCTTATCCCCGATCATCAATCCGAAACTTTCTTCACCGCCAATGATATAATTTTCCTTCCCTTCTTTTTCTTTGATCAATGATGATATCCACTTAAACCCGGTAAGCACATTATAACAGGCAACATCATTTGCCTTTGCTATCACATCGATCATATCGGTGGTAACGATTGTTTTTATCACCATGTCGTTTGGTTTGGCAATACCTTTTGCTTTTCTTGCCTCGATCATATAATTGAATGCAAGCAAAGCTGTCTGGTTCCCGTTCATCAATATCCATTCTCCTTTATTGTTCTTAACACCAATACCGACCCTGTCGGCATCAGGATCTGTTCCCAATAAAATGTCTGCATTTAATTCCTGAGCCTGCTTCAAACCAATACTCATGGTCTCTCTTTCTTCCGGGTTCGGGTAGATCACGGTCGGGAAGTTTCCATCGGGTGTACTTTGTTCTTTTACGATATGAACATTATCGAATCCATACCGGCTAAGTGCTGCCGGCACCATCATGATACCTGTTCCATGGATCGGCGTGTAAACAATTTTAAGATCGTGTTGTGCTTTGCATATATCAGGATAGATACTCAGCTGCTGCACCATATCAAGATATGCTTCATCAATTTCTTTACCGATGATAGTGATATTCTTTTCTCCACCGGTCCATTTCACATCATCAACAGATGCGATCTTTTCTACTTCAGTGATCGTATTCTTGTCATGAGGTGATACCATTTGTGCGCCATCATCCCAGTATGCTTTATATCCATTGTATTCTTTTGGATTATGGCTGGCAGTACAAACCACCCCACCTTTGCATTTCAAATAACGGATCGTAAAGCTCAGTTCCGGTGTTGGGCGCAATGCTTCGAACAAATAAACTTTTATTCCGTTCGTTGCAAAAACATTCGCAGTGATCTCTGCAAAGCTCCGGCTGTTATTACGGCTGTCGTGCGCTACGGCAACACTTACATCATCACCAAAACATTGCTTCAGATAATTTGCATAACCCTGTGTTGCCATACCCACGGTATATTTATTCATACGGTTCGTTCCCACACCCATGATCCCACGCAATCCACCGGTACCAAATTCAAGGTTCTTATAGAATGATTCTGTAAGCTCATCGGGATTCTCTGCCTGCATTTTTTTGATCGCAGCCTTGGTTGCATCATCATAATTTCCGTTCAGCCATGTATTCACTTTCTGTTCAATATTCTTATCCATGATATTTTGTTTTAACATCTTCAAAAATATAATATTCGTACCTGATTAAGACATATAACTGTTATTTTTGTTTTTTATGACCCCAGCTTCATATCCCTGCTCAACTTCAGTGGCGTCGCACTCCCGGACATTTAAAGCCCTATGCAGCTTTTTTGTATATATGTTGCTGTTGGGTTATGTACATGCACAGGACAGTACGGTAATACATGGGTATTTAAAAACACCGGGAATACAGATCACTCATACCACCGGGGCTTCTTCAACAAGTTATCCTTACAATAACAAAAGAGTAGGATTGATCGCCATTACAAATGTGGCAGGTTACAGTGCTGCCATGGTTGGATTATACCAGGCATGGTATAAAGATTATCCTCAAACAAATTTTCACTCATTCAATGATATCAAAGAATGGAAAGGTGTAGACAAGATCGGCCATGCATACAGTGCTTATGCAGAAAGCAAGGCAAGTATGGAATTGTGGCGCTGGACCGGCATCAGCAGGAAAAAACGGATTTGGCTTGGTGGACTGAGTGGAGCATTTTATCAAACGGTCATTGAAACACTGGACGGGTTCAGCAGCGAATGGGGATGGAGCTGGGGCGACTTCGGGGCCAACATCGCCGGTAGCGGGTTGATCGTTGCCCAGGAACTTGCGTGGGATGAACAACGAATACAGCTTAAATGGTCATTTCATAGAAAACATTATGCAGACCCAACATTAAATAAGCGCAGCGACGAGTTATTCGGCAAAAGCAGTGCTGAACGTTTCTTAAAAGATTATAATGGCCAGACATATTGGTTGAGTGCAAGCCTCAAATCATTCTTCCCACATGCAAAGATCCCCTCCTGGTTACAGCTTTCTATCGGAACGGGTGTGGAAGGTTTGTTTGGCGGGTATGAGAATACTGCAAAAGACAAATTCGGCAACGTCACTTTCAATCGTCCCGATATTAAAAGAGTGAGGCAATGGTATTTGGCACCTGATATTGATCTTACCCGGATCAAAACTAAAAAGAAAGGGGTAAAGCTTGTATTAAATGTACTGAACATTGTAAAGTTCCCTACCCCATCATTGGAATACTCAAAAGGAAAATTCAGTTTTAACTGGTTACATTTTTAGGAGTCGGCACGACGTAGCCGTCAGACCGCGTCATCAACTCATTGAAGCACCCATCACTTCCCCATCTTTGACTTCCACTACGATATTTTCCTGCAGCGTTGTTGAAATGGACAATCCTACATAATCAACTGCAATCGGGAATTTTTTATGAGTGCGCTCAACCAGGGCCAACGTCTGTACCTGTAATGGTTTTTGTAAAAGCAATGGCTTCAATGCATACAACATGGTACGGCCGCTGTTGGCCACATCATCGATGAGGAGGATCGTTTTACTATTGAAGTCGATCTGCTCGCTGAGCTTTATTTCACCCGGGTCTTTCTTATCAAGTTCAAGATCGATAACCTTGATCTTCCCTTTAAATGTTTCTTTTAAATAACCCGCAATCCTTTTTGCTATAAAAATACCGTTCTCCTTTATACCAATTAATATCAATGAATCTTTTTCATAATTCCTTTCGGCGATCTCGAGCGCCATCCGGCGGAGTTTTTTATCAGCAGTTGCTTTATTCAATATCATTTTTAAAAAATTTCAATGAATGAACCTTCATTACGAAGGACCTGGTTAAATCCAACAACGATCGCTTCACTTCGTTCGCAATAACAAACACCCAAAAATATTCAATCTATAGTATTAAATCCTAAATACTTTATCTTAGCCTTTCCAATTCACGTATATGCAATATGTACAACAGGCTGCATTTATTTTACTGGCTGCATCTGCCATCTGGCTTTTTACCAGGAATATATTACAGATAAGAAGGAATATACTGCTTGGCAGGAATGAAGACCTTACCGACAATCCAGGGCTTCGCTGGAAGAATCTGCTCTTACTTGCCTTTGGCCAGAAAAAAATGTTCCGCAATCCACTGGTGGCAGTAATGCACTTTATTATTTATGCAGGCTTTATCATTATCAATATCGAAGTACTCGAGATCGTTCTTGATGGAGGGCTGGGTTCGCACCGGTTATTCCTTCATACACTTGGTGGTTTTTATATTTTCGTCATTGATTTTTTCGAGGTACTTGCCATTGGCGTACTCACTGTTTGTATCGTTTTTCTTTTGAGAAGAAATGTGCTTAAACTAAAACGCTTTATCAGTAAGGACCTTAATGGATGGCCCCGTAGTGATGCAAATTATATTCTTATTACAGAGATAATTTTAATGACTTTGTTCCTTACCATGAATGCAACTGATCGTGCGTTGCAATTGCAGGGTTCGGAACACTATAAAGCTACCGGGGATTTTGTTTTATCCGGCATCATGGCCCCCTGGTTCGGGAATATGTCATCATCACAATTGATGATCCTTGAACGTAGCTGCTGGTGGCTGCATATTTTCGGCATATTTGCTTTCCTGAATTATCTCCCTTACAGCAAACACCTTCATATACTGCTGGCTTTTCCAAATGCCTATTATGCACGACTTGAACCAAAGGGTAAAATGGATAACATGGAAAATGTACAGAATGAAGTGAAGTACATGATGCAACCGGAACTTACTCCTCCCGGCGATACAGCACCTATGAAATTTGGTGCGAAGGACGTACATGATCTCAGCTGGAAAAATATCCTCGATGCATATAGCTGTACAGAATGCGGGAGATGTTCAGCTGCTTGCCCGGCCACACAAACAGGTAAACTACTGAGCCCACGCAAGATCATGATGGATACAAGAGACAGGGCTGAAGCAATTGGAAAGAACATCAATGTAAACGGTAAGTTTGTTGAAGATGGTAAAACACTTGTCAATGATTATATAACCGTGGAAGAACTTCGGGCATGTACAACCTGTAATGCCTGCGTGGAAGAATGCCCTGTGAGTATAAGCCCTCTTGATATAATACTTGAATTGCGCAGAAGTCTAATTATGGAAGACAGTAATGCGCCACAGGAATGGAATGCCATGTTCGGTAACATTGAAAATAATTTTGCTCCCTGGAAATTAAGCCCGGATGACAGGGATAAGTGGACAACAGAAATGAGTTAGATACCGGATACCCCCCAGTAGTTCTTAAAACCAGGCATCAAGTATCCAAATGATGTACATGTTCATCTTTGATATTATGGATCTTTTCCACTGCATCTTTATGCTTTAATATCTTCCACAACTGTATGATCGCTGTTAAAAGGAATATACTCCCGATGACCCAGTTAAGGTATTGCTCGCTGTTTGAAATTCTCTGGACCAGCCATTTGCCGCCAAATATAAAAACAGCATTGCCGGCAAGCGTTCCAAGTCCGATCCCGATTATATAACTGTTGTATTGCTGTTTTACAGGCTCAAGTATCTTTTTTGTAAAAAGAACGGTGCTCCAGCCGAACCAGAATGGGATCTGTACAGGATTAATGGCACACATGAAAGCTCCCAGTAAAAAACGGTGCATGTTATTATTAAGAAAAACGTTTTGCCCCTTGCCATCATGTTTCATGGCGGCTACAAAACTTCCTATTGCAAGTGCCAGTACAATGCCAAGTGTTATCCATTCCATCAGTTTCATGATACGCTCCTGCTTACGCACCCAATCGATGCCCACCAGTGAAATACGTACATAGACCATTTCAACCAATAAAGAACCAAATGAAAAATATAGGGCATCTTTAATACTTTCCTGTATCCCGATCTGCATGGCAGCTACGTTCAAAGTACCGAGCGGCAATGAACCAAGAAAGCTAATGACCAATCCCCAGGAAAATATGCGGACCAATTTCTGCATGCCTCAAAGATAGGAAAGAGAACGGTCGGTACGGCATAGCCGTCAGACCGGAACAGGAGAAAGCATTATCGGTTTGACCGTTAATGCGGTGCCGGCTTATAAAATCATTTTGCAAGAACGCTCAATGACACGGTAAGGTTGTCTGCCATAGAGATGCTGCTTCCCCCTACATTAAAATCACGCCTGTTCAAAGGAAAGCCTCCTGTGAAAAGGTATCCATCTCCACTGGTGTTTACTTTGAAATTGAACTTGATCGGTTTCGTAGTGCCTTTGATGGTAAGATTACCGTTAAAAGTATATAGGCCCGGTTTATCAGTGGCCTGTATTTTGGTACTAACCATGTGAATAGTGGGATATTTGGCAACATCAAAGTATTCAGATTTTTTTAAGTGGCCATCCCTGGAGCTGTTATCGGTATTGATCGAGGATGCATCAACTGTTACATCAAAAGCCCATACGGCCAGGTTTTTTGGATCGAATTTGATCATCCCTTTTAAACCGTTGAAGTCGCCACCTGTTTTGATGCCGAAATTCTTAATAACAAAATGCACTTTACTGCCGGCATCCGTTGGTGTAAGTGTACGCTGTGCATAAGCTGTGCTTATACAGAAAACAAAAGCCATTATGAATGTAAAATTCTTCATCTTTTTATTGATTGTGGTACAAAATACAAACCAATTACAATAATGTTTGGTCTGCCAGGCGACATTTAACAAACATTATATAATTTACATTTGGATAATTATGCTGAGATCATCTACTATACAATTACTTCGCTTTCATTTTTCGTTCTTCTTAATGCCCGTTTACTGGTTCGCTCTCAGCCAGACAACAAATATAAACACAGGATATGCCATATTTGTTTTTGTAACCCTGCACCTGCTGGTATATCCCTCCAGCAACGGTTACAACAGTTACATGGACAGGGATACAGGCAGTATCGGCGGAATAAAAAATCCAAAGCAGCCAACCATTGAATTGTTTTATACGTCTGTATTCATGGATATACTTGCACTGATCTGCAGCGCTTTCATAAGCTGGAGGTTTCTTGCAGGTGTATTTGCTTTTATCATGGCATCAAGAGCTTACAGCTATCGTGGTATAAGGTTAAAGAAATATCCGTTTATTGGTTATCTCACTGTGATCATTTTCCAGGGAGCAGATGTATTCTTTTTGGTGATGCATGGCAGCAGCAATGATCATACATTGACGGTACCTGCTATTGGCATGATTGCTGCTTCCCTGCTTATAGGTGGATTTTATCCGCTTACACAAATATATCAGCACATGCAGGATAAAGACGATGGTGTGGCTACATTGAGTTATAAACTTGGATACAGGGGAACCTTCATTTTCACTGCCATCATCTATGCATTGGCAATGACAACACTTGGAATTTACCTTGCCTTCAATCTCGAGTTGGGGAAATTTTTCATCATCCAGATCTTCTTTGCGCCCGTGCTCGTATATTTCTTTTGGTGGTTCTATAAAGTTTATCATGATGTAAATGAAGCAAATTTTAAAAACACCATGCAGATGAACCTGCTTGCATCTGTTTGTACAAATGCAGCTTTTATTTTTTTATTTATAACAGAACAGTTTTGAGCAAGATAATTTCAATAGCGACAGGAGTTCCATCATTTAAGCATAAACAGGCTGATCTTTTTGATTTTGCCGAAAAGGTTTATTGTAACGATGAAATGGAAAGAAGAAAATTGAAATTCCTTTATGGACATAGTGGTATTGAAACACGTTATTCCGTAGTTCCTGATTACAGTGTTCCGGCCAATGAGCGGAAACTCTTTCCACCCTCAGCCGATCTTGAACCATTCCCTTCCATCGATTGCAGGATGAAGATTTTTCAACAGCATGCCGCAGATCTCTCAGTCAAAACGATAGAAGATTGCATCAAAGGAAAGATCGATAAAGATGAGATCACGCACCTGATAACGGTAAGCTGCACGGGCCTCAGTGCACCAGGCATCGACCTGCAGGTGATGGAACTGATGGGCCTTCCACAAAACATCGTACGCACTTCCGTGAATTTTATGGGATGTTATGCTGCTGTTCATGGATTAAAACTTGCAAATGCGTTTTGCGAAAGCAGTAAAAATGCCAACGTGGTGGTGGTATGTACTGAACTATGCACGCTGCATTTCCAGAAAGATCCTTCAGCAGACAATATGACCTCTTCTCTTTTATTTGCTGATGGTTGTGCGGCTATGCTTGTTCAAGGCAGCAACAGTAAAGAAAAAGGCATTATAGTTAAAGATTTTTTCTCCGATGTATCGTTTAAAGGAAAACAGGACATGGCCTGGGAACTTTCTTCCAAAGGTTTTTTAATGACCCTGACCGGTTATGTGCCTGATCTTATCAAAGAAGATTTCAAAGGACTCGTGGATAAGGCGCTTGGAAATAGTGGTAACGAAATAGAGGATGTGACACATTGGTGTATCCACCCCGGCGGTAAAAAGATCCTTGAAACCATCAGCCTGAGCCTGGGAATCGACAACTGCGAACTTAAATTTTCTTATGAAGTACTGAAAGATTATGGCAATATGAGTTCCCCGACAATCCTCTTCGTATTACAAAAGATACTCAACGAGTTTGAGCAGAATGCTTCCGGCCGGGACAATCTTATATTTGGCGCAGCGTTTGGCCCCGGCCTTACCATGGAAACATTCACAGCCAGCTATGCTTAATTTAAAAGAACGGTCTAATAAAAAAGAACTGCTTGATGCTGATGATATCCCTTTTGAAGATATCAAACAGAACATGAAGGAGCTTAATACTGTGAACAGTTTATTAGGCGGGCATAAGATCACACTTGCGGGCATAGAGGAATTCATCCAAAAAGATCATCCACGAAACATATCCATCTGCGAGATCGGTTGCGGAGGCGGAGACAATCTGAATGCCATCGGCAAATGGTGTATAAAAAATAATATCAAGGCAGGCTTTACCGGCATTGATATTAAAAAAGAATGTATCGACTTTGCAAGACAGCAGTATCCTTCACTAAATGCATCGTGGATAACCAATGATTATGCTGCAGTTGATCTTTCATCAAATAAGCCAGCGATTATTTTTTCTTCTTTGTTCTGCCACCATTTTGCCGAAGCTGATCTTGTAAAAATGATCGGGTGGATGAAAAGCAACAGTGCTGAAGGATTTTTTATCAATGACCTGCAACGTCATCCACTTGCATATTATTCTATCAGGTTTCTTACAAGCGTTTTTTCAAAATCGTATCTTGTAAAGAATGACGCCCCGCTTTCTGTTGCAAGAGGATTTAAAAGAAAGGAATGGGAAGCAATATTTGCAAAGGCCGGGATCACTCAATACAGTATTAAATGGAAATGGGCATTCCGGTATCTAATTGTTTGTAAAAATGGCTGAGGAGATCATATACGATTGCGCAATCATCGGTGGTGGCCTTGCTGGGCTCACACTGGCTATCCAGCTTGCAAAACAACATCATAAAGTGATATTGTTTGAAAAAGAACAATATCCCTTTCACAAAGTATGTGGCGAATATATAAGTCTTGAGAGCAGGAATTTTTTAGAAAGACTTGGGTTACCGATCAGCAATATGAACCTTCCCATCATTAAAAAACTCACGGTAAGTTCACCTGGCGGAACAACATTAAATGAAAGACTCCCTTTAGGGGGTTTTGGAATAAGCCGTTATAAAATAGATAATGAACTGAAGAATATTGCTAAAAAAGAAGGAGCGGCCATTATTGAAAATTGTAAGGTAGAGGACGCAGGCATCTCCGGTGATATTTTCCAGGCAAAAACTTCCTCTGGCATATTCAAAAGCAAAACATGTTGCGGCAGCTTTGGCAAGAGAAGTAATCTTGATATAAAATGGAAACGCTCATTCATACGCAAAGCAAATAATAAGCTCAATAATTATATCGGGGTAAAGTACCATGTGCGTGCCTCATTTCCTGCAGACAGTATTGCTTTGCACAATTTCAAAGATGGTTATTGCGGTATATCAAGAATTGAAGACGAAAAATATTGTCTTTGTTACCTTACCAATGCAGCCAACTTAAAACAGAGTGGCAATTCAATAGAAAAGATGGAAAAAGATATACTCAGCTATAACCCCTTTTTAAAGGAAATTTTTGAGAACAGCACAAAACTTTATGATCAGCCTTTATCTATTTCGCAGGTTTCGTTTCAGCAAAAAACGCAGGTGGAGGATCATGTGTTGATGATCGGCGATGCTGCCGGTATGATCACGCCGCTGTGTGGCAATGGCATGAGCATGGCCATGCATGGAAGTAAGATTGCCGCAGGCATCATTCATGAATTCCTGCAGGGAAATATCAACAGGCAACAGATGGAAGAAAATTATGCCCGGCAATGGAATAAAACATTTGGAAAGAGACTTCGAACCGGCAGGCTGATACAAAGGTTCTTTGGAAAGATATGGATGACCAATTTGTTTATAAGAACCATGAAAGTTTTTCCCGGTTTAACAAGATGGCTGATCCGGCAAACACACGGGGAAAGTTTTTAAACCAGGTATAGACCCGCCATTGCTAGCATATCGAAGCAATCTTCATAACAGGAAACAGATTGCTTAGTTTTACCCGCATTGACATAAACTAACCGATCCTTTCATCCGCATCACGCATGATCCTGAAAAGTTCATTTGTCTTTTTTAAAAATCTTCTCCCCTTTTTGTATGACCATGGCTCAATACCCTGGCTGCGGTTATAATTACAGATATTGTACAAAGCCTTCCAGTGTTTTAATATTTCCCGGTAGGCCCCGATCAACGTATAGCCGGTATCATAAAAATGGTTTGGTTCTGCTCCACAACCATTGTATTCAAGAATAGCAAAGTTCTTTCCCTGCTTGAGGTCTTCCACGTTGGTGCACATGATATCATACCTGCCATAAAAAAAATCATTGATGCGGTGGCTTATTTTGTCAAACACTGCGACGAGGTTGTCATCAATATGTTCTTTCAGGTCAACGAAATGAGCGCCGCGGTTATGATTGGCAGCATAACTTAATACATACTTTTCATTTGCGGGAATGATCGTATTCCATTTGTCCTTGTGCTTGCTATGAAGTTCACCTATACGCTTGGCCGCTTTGGGATGATGCATTACCAGTTCTTCAAGTGTGTGTTTGCCATCTCCTGTTACGTTCATTGGTATCTTATGAAGGAAGCCTGTCACGATCCCTTTCTCATCTTTTGGATGACGGATATAAAAGACACTCACTTCCATTGGATAATGCACCATACGCTGAACGATATATTCAACAGGTATCATGGAATGGTAATGCTTTAGCTCCGAATCATTATCAATTTTCCTGAAAAGTATTCCCTGACCACCCACTTCTGGCTTTACTATAAGCGGGTATGGGATGCCAGCTGCTTTTATTCTTTCAAGAAGTTCTGTAAAATCATCCGTAGGTAACACATTGAAAGTGGTTGGATATAATTCTTTCGGCAGAAGCTCATACATTTCTTTCTTCGGTTCTCCGTCCAGTCCGCCGAATGTGAGCTTAGGATTGCTTGGTGTAAAGAACCAGACAGACCTAGACCTGAGCATGTACAAAACCCAGAAAGGTGCAATAGGCGCATACAATAATTTAAATGGCCAGGCTTCCCAATTTGTGATTCTAGTAAGGATATTCTTCAATACGAGGGTTAAATTTTAAATTAAATGGCGGATAAAAGGCATCAATGATAAAATGTTATTTACTTTGTCGTACAAATCTATAGAATATGCATGTACCTACAATGGCAGAATTTTTAGCAAGCGGGCAGCAACCCGAAGTTTTGTTCTGGGTTGGATGTTCAGGAAGCTTTGATCAGCGTGCACAAAAAATAACGAAAGCTTTTGTAACCATATTGGATAAAGTGGGGATCAAATATGCTATTTTAGGTAAAGAAGAAATGTGTACGGGAGATCCTGCAAGACGCGCCGGCAATGAATTCATGTTCCAGATGATGGCATACCAGAATATACAGGTACTGAATGGCTATGAAATAAAGAAGATCGTAACGGCATGCCCACATTGTTTTAATATTTTTAAAAATGAATACCCTGTTCTTGGTGGCAATTATGAAGTGATACATCACGCTGCTTTTTTACAGCAGCTGATAGATGAAGGAAAAATAAAAATGAGTGAGAACGGGGGCTTTAAAGGAAAGAAGATAACCTACCACGATAGCTGTTATCTCGGCAGGGCCAATGATATCTATGAAGCTCCCCGTAAAGTACTGGAAGCACTTGATGCTTCATTGATAGAAATGAAACGTTGCCGCAGCAATGGATTGTGTTGCGGTGCCGGTGGCGCACAGATGTTCAAGGAAGAAGAAAAGGGAACAGTGAGGATCAATATTGAAAGAACGAATGAAGCATTGGGCACCGGTGCAAATATTATCGCGGCTGCCTGCCCTTTCTGTAATACAATGCTTACCGATGGTGTAAAGAATAAAGAAAAGGAAGATGAAGTGGCAGTGATGGATATTGCAGAACTGGTAGCAGCTTCCATGCAGTAATTAAGAATTAAAAAATGAACAATTAATAATCACTTAGATCACGCTCTTGTCTAATAACTGTTAATTAAATTATGATTTATTAATTGATTTTTACCTTTGCATCATGGATATTGACATTCTCCAACACTTACCGGAAGATTTTGCTGATAGTTCCCGTGTATGGGTCTATCAATGCGACAGGTTATTCCTCATCAGCGAAGCATTCGAAATAGAAGATATGCTGAAAGAATTCGTTCAGAACTGGAACAGTCATGGCGCTCCTGTAAAAGGTTATGCAAATTTATTTTTTGGAAGATTTCTCATTTTCATGGCAGACGAAACTGCTACAGGTGTAAGTGGTTGCAGCACGGATAGCTCGGTTCGCATTGTAAAATCAATCGAAAGCAGGTTTAAAGTTGACATGTTCAACAGGCAATTGCTTGCATTTATTGTAAAAGATAAAATAGAACAGATCCCTTTATCTCAACTTAATTATGCATTTGAAAATAATTTCCTGAACGAAAACAGCCTTTACTTCAATAATACCGTTCTTACAAAAAAACAACTCGTCGAAAACTGGATCATCCCGGTCAGGGATAGCTGGCTGATGAAACAATTAAGTCCGAAAAGTTAATAGAGTTTATTCACAGCTGGTACCCTCCGCCTGTTCTTCCTGATTTATACTGGCATGGTTTTCTTGCTTTCTTTATTGAATACAATAAAGAATGGAAAACAAAACACCAGGCTGTATAAGAAACAAATGCTGCTATAACCGTGCAATTTCTATGATATGCAGTGCAATATTGCTGTTTCAGGTGGGTACCCAGGCACAGGACAGTTCTCACTATAAAATCATACAGGCAGGACCGGAATATAAAAAAGGAGCTTTTTATCAATGGTTATGGGGAAAACATTACCGGGAAGAATGGTCTACACCCGTATCTGTGAAAATAGTAATGCTTGATACTTTGGCCGGGGGCCTTACTCCTTATGAGATGGGCGGAAGCCGGCAGACAAGATCTGTCAGGCTAAGAGACAAGAATAACAGGGAATATGTATTGAGGACCGTTGATAAAACTTTCAGCGCTGCATTGCCTGATGTGGCAAAAGGAAGTTTCATTGAAGATCTTGCCAATGACCAGGTATCGATAGCTAATCCTTATGCAGCGCTTACCATTGCACCAATGGCAGAAGCAGCTAAAGTGTTTCATACAAATCCACAGATCTATTATATCCCCAAACAAAAAGCACTCGGGCAATACAATGATGAGATCGGTGATAAATTATACCTTTTTGAACAAAGACCGGATGAGAACTGGGAAACAGCTTCCAATTTCGGTAATGCGAAGAAGATCATCGGCACAGATAAGCTGCTTGAAAAAACACTGAAGGGTAATGATAACCAGGTTGACCAGCTTGCATTTGCAAGAGCAAGATTATTTGATATGTTCATTGGTGATTGGGGACGCCATGAAGACCAGTGGAGATGGGCTGCTTTTGAAGATGGCAAGACGACTATTTATAAACCTGTTCCCCGTGACCGTGACCAGGCATATACACTTTTTGATGGCAGGCTTTTAAAAGCAACCAAAGGGCTTGCTGCTCCCCACCTTCAATCATTCGATGACCATATTAAGCGCATCGGGCCGTTTAATTATCCTTCAAGAAACCTTGACAGGCATTTTTTAAATGAAGTAAGCCTTGAACAATGGAAAGCCATTGCAGCAGACATGCAGCGGTTATTGACAGATAAAGTAATTGACAATGCAGTTAAACAATTACCGCCTGAAGTTTACCCTTTATCCGGCCCTGAGATCGCTAAAAAACTAAAAGCACGCAGAAATCTTTTAAATAAATGGGCAGTCGATTATTACAGAATATTAGCAAAATCGGTGGATGTTACGGGCTCTGAAAAAAGAGATTTCTTTGAAGTGAAAAGGATCAACGACTTCAATACCCAGGTAAATATTTATAAGATCAAAGAAGATGGTTCCCGCAAGGACATACCTTATTATTCAAGAACATTCCGTAAAGGAGAAACATTTGAAGTAAGACTTTATGGTATCGGCGGCCAAGATGAATACTTAGTGACAGGTAATACAAAACACAGTATCAGTGTAAGGCTTATAGGTGGTTACGATAGGGATAAATTCACAGACCTGTCAACGGTAAAAGGTATCGGGCATAAGACAGAGATATATGATGACAAGAACAATGATTTCAAAAAAACAAAAGAAACATCTATTCACACTTCACCAGACTCTGCCATCCATGCATTCAAGTATGCATCTTATAAATTTGATAAGAGAGGATTCAACCCGATCTTTTTATACAACAATGAAGACAGAATATATGTAGGCATCGCTTACACGATCACCAAGAACAAATGGAGAAAAGAACCTTACCGCTACAAACAGTATTTTGATGTGAAATATTCCATCATGCAAAAAGCTTTCAGCACTACTTATAAAAGTACTTTCACCAAATTACTGGGAAACTGGGATGCTGTCTTCTATGCAAACTTTGATTTTGAAAGATGGACAAATTTCTTTGGGCTGGGCAATGATACAAAACTCCAGGTGGATAACAGGCAGTACAACCGCCTCAGGAGCCAGACCTATATTGGAAATATTGGCGCTGAACGCAGGTTCGGCAAGCATAACAAAGTTTATATAAATGGATTTTACCAGGGGGTTCGCATTAAGAATGATACAACACGGTATATTTCAAAAACAAGTTATGATGCAATGCCCGATACGTATAAGAACAACCAGTTTGCCGGTGTGAATCTTGGATATGTTTATCAAAGCATAAATGATTCTGTACTCCCGACAAAAGGTATTGGCTTGCTGCTATATTCAAATTATACCCAGAATCTCCGCAATGCCGGCAAGAGTTTCGGTAAAGCGGGAACAGAACTGAATCTTTATTATCCTTTCACAAAAAACCTCGGAATCATGGTAAAAGGAGGAGGTTCAACATTGTTCGGGGGAACACCTGAATTTTATCAATACAATCATATCGGCAGTTCTGCTACCATGCGTGGATATCGCAGGGACAGGTTCTATGGCAACTCGGCTTTCTTTAACCAGAATGAATTAAGGTGGATCAGCAATGTCCATTCTTATTTATATAACGGGAAGATCGGCGTTTTCGCTCTCTACGATATGGGCCGTGTATGGCTTGATGGAGAAAAATCAAATACCATGCACCATTCCTATGGCGGTGGCATTATACTATCACCCTATAATAAGATCGCTGCAGTCCTTTCCTATGCGGTCTCCCCGGAGGACAAGAACTTCCACATAAATATCATCAAGGTGTTTTAACGCAAGTTTGCTGACATCCTGTCATAATTATACTGATTTGGATTATCTTTGTCGTCCGAATTTTTTTAATACACATGCTGGAATTATTGATAGAAAAAAAGCACGACGAATCCAGGCAGGGTGAAGCATTTGCCCCTGTTGCCGAAACAGCCCCGAAAGCTGGTAAGCATTTCTATATAGAAAGCTATGGTTGTGCCATGAACTTTGCTGACAGTGAAGTGGTGGCTTCTATCCTGCAGGACAATGGCTATGCCGCAACTACTCATTCAGACCAGGCTGACCTGATCCTTATAAATACGTGCTCTATCCGGGAGAAAGCGGAACAGACCGTACGGAACCGCCTGCATCAATTCAAAAAATTAAAAAAAGATAAGCCGGGAACGATCATCGGGGTATTAGGTTGTATGGCTGAGCGATTAAAGTCAGCTTTTTTGGAAGAAGAAAGGCTGGTTGACATTGTTGTAGGACCAGATGCATACCGTAGTCTTCCTTCATTGATAGAAGAAGCCAATGGCGGACAAAAAGCAGTGAATGTTCTATTGAGCCGCGATGAAACCTATGCAGATATCGCTCCGATTCGTCTTAACAGCAATGCTGTAAATGCATTTGTAAGCATCATGCGTGGCTGCAACAATATGTGTTCATTCTGTGTTGTCCCTTTCACACGCGGACGTGAACGCAGTCGCAGTGCCATGAGTATCGTGCAGGAATGTGAAGCGTTGTTCAATGATGGTTACAGGGAAGTTACTTTGCTGGGGCAGAATGTTGACAGCTATCACTGGATAAATGAAGAAACGAATGAAGAAGTGACTTTTGCCCAGCTGATGGAAAAAGTTGCATTGATATCTCCTTTGCTAAGGATACGTTTTTCCACTTCGCATCCAAAAGACATTACAGACGAAGTATTGTTCACGATGAAAAGATATGAGAACATCTGTAATTATATCCATCTCCCTGTTCAAAGCGGGAGTACAAGGGTATTGCAGATGATGAACCGCACTTACAGCCGTGAATGGTATATCGCAAAGGTTAACAGGATAAAAGAAATATTACCTGATTGCGGATTATCAACAGATATGATAGCAGGATTCTGTACTGAAACAGAAGAAGATCACCAGGCATCTTTGAGCCTGATGGAATACTGCAGGTATGATCTTGCCTATCTCTATTTTTATTCTGAGCGCCCCGGAACCCTTGCTGCAAGAAGATTTCAGGATGATATTCCACTGGAAACAAAAAAGAGAAGATTGCAGGAGCTGGTTGATCTCTACCGTGGGCATTCTTTGGAAAGTATGCAGAGAGATGTAGGCAAAACATTTAAAGTGCTTGTTGAAGGTGTTTCCAAAAAAGATCAACATGAACTGCATGGAAGAGCAGATAATAATAAAATGGTGGTATTCCCGAAAGAGCATTACAGGAAAGGGGATTATGTATCAGTTTTAATAACTGGTTGTACCGCAGGTACACTGTTAGGCAGTCCGATCAGTCATACACATAACTCTTTGTGAATATCTGCGGCTCCTGTCTTCGGTGCAAATCCGGCAGCCAGGACACCGCCTCAAAACAACTCAAAGAAAAAAGAAAGCTATTAGTTTATGGATCTACAGGCAATAAAAAATCGTTTTGGGATCATTGGCAATTCACCCGCATTGAATCATGCATTGAATGTTGCTGTGCAGGTTGCCAATACAGACCTTAGTGTTTTGATAAATGGGGAAAGCGGTGTTGGTAAGGAAGCTTTCTCACAGATCATTCATTCACTCTCTGCAAGGAAACATAACCCGTTCATTGCAGTGAACTGTGGTGCCATTCCCGAAGGCACCATCGATTCTGAATTGTTTGGTCATGAAAAAGGATCTTTTACAGGTGCGGTTGACGGCCGTAAAGGTTATTTTGAGACAGTTAATGGCGGGACCATTTTCCTGGATGAGATCGGTGAAATGCCATTGGGTACACAGGCACGTTTATTACGTGTGCTGGAAACAGGAGAATATATCCGTGTAGGAAGCAGCAAAGTGCAGAAAACAGATGTACGGGTGATAGCGGCTTCCAATAAAGACCTGCTCGAATACACACACAACGGCCGTTTCAGGGAGGATCTTTACTATCGTTTGAATACAGTTCCCATCAGGGTGCCGGCACTACGCGACCGCAAGGAAGATATCTTTTTATTGTTCAGGAAATTTGCCACTGATTTTGCAGACAAGTATAAAACATCATCTGTTCAATTAAGCGATGAAGCAAGAGATATACTGACCAATTACAGCTGGCCTGGAAATGTGAGGGAATTAAAGAATATTGCAGAGCAGGTATCGGTATTGAGTAAAGAGAAACACATCAATGCTGACCAGATCCGTGCATTCTTCCCCGAGCATAACTACTCAAGATTGCCTGTATTGGTTGGAGGAAGCGGAAGTGTAAGTCATGCCGAGTTTGCAAATGAAAGAGAAATATTATACAAGCTCTTCTTTGATATGAAGAAAGACGTGAATGAACTGAAGAAAATGTTCTTCGATCTTTTACAGAATCCTTCAATGACACAACATGCACCCGTATATACTGCAGAGAGTATGGGAAGCAATATGAAGGAACTGAATGTTACCGGGAGCAATAACGGATTTAACCAATCTCCTTCCCCTGCTGTTTTGCTGCACAATGATAAAGCTATCCAGCAACATGAAGAAGTGGAGGAATCTTTAAGTATTGTTGACAAAGAAAAAGAGCTTATCATCAAAGCATTGAAAAAACATCGTGGCAAAAGAAGGGACGCATCACTCGATCTTGGCATCAGTGAAAGAACATTGTACAGGAAGCTGAAAGAATACGATATTGAGAACTTATAGTTGACAAGTTAACAAGTTGATAAGGTTGATAAAGTTATTTATAGCCTGTTTAACTTTATTAAATATAGCAACTTTTTCAACCCCAACAAATGATCTCGTTAAAAAAATATTTCGGATTATACTTTACCTGTTTGCTCTTGCTGGGAATATTCAATTATTCCACCTGCAAGTATTCATTCAAAGACACATCCCCTATCCCGCAGGAGGTAAAAACATTCCGGGTGAATTACCTGGAGAACAGGGCGCAGTATGTAAATACGCAACTCAGTCCACAGCTCACTGAAAAATTGAAACAGAAGATCATCAGTACAACACGTCTCAGGCAGACAAATGACGATGATGCTCATTATGACATCAGTGGGTTCGTAACGCAATATTTTACCAGCACGATCAGTATTTCAGGCAGCAATGCAAGTGGCAACAGGCTTACAGTAAGTTTCCATCTTGTTTTCAGGAATACACTGGATGAGAAAAAGAATTTCGAGACCGATCTTACACGAACTTTTGATTTTCCGGCCACGCAATCACTCACACAGGCAGAAGCATCATTGAACAATGACATTGTAAAGAATATCGTGGACGAGATCTTTAATAAAATATTTTCCAACTGGTAATATTTATCTTTTAGCTTTGAACTATGCAGGACCTATTCTCCCAAATATTTAAAAAAGATATCAATGATGCAGGAAACAACAGCCTGCTGCATGATATCACAGAAAAATATCCCTGGTTCACCCCCGCTCATTTTTTCCTGTTAAAGCAAACGGACCCGTCGGATAGCGGTTATGGAAAGATCGCAGCTAAAACTGCATTGCATTTCGACAATCCGTTTTTGCTGAACTACAGGCTGAATAAGATCGAGGAAAAAAAAGTAATTCCTGAGCCTGTTAAAGAAATTGAGATAACCGAACAACCATTACAGGAAATGAAAACTGAACCTAAGAAAGAGGAAGTGTTTTTCGAACCGTTGTCGGCCACAGATTACTTTGCTTCACAGGGCATCAAACTTAGTGAAGAAGTACAGACAGGTGATAAACTTGGTAAGCAGCTGAAAAGTTTTACAGAATGGCTGAAGAGTATGAAAAAAGTTCATGAGACGAAAGCAGGAACTGATAATGTGCAGATCGACCTTGCTGTTCAAAACCTGGCGGAAAAAAGCAACCAGGAAGAAGATATCATTACAGAATCGATGGCAGAAGCTTATTTACAGCAGGGAAAGCTGAAAAAAGCCCGGGAAACCTTTGAAAAATTAAGTTTGCTCAATCCTGTCAAAAGCGCTTACTTTGCAGCCAAAATTGAACATCTTCCCCAGGCTGATCAAGGGGCGGAATAAATTAAAAGAAAATAACATGTTAGCTTTATTTGGTGTATTGATTATTATTGCCTCTGTCATTCTAGGACTGATCGTTTTGATCCAGAACCCAAAAGGCGGTGGTCTTTCAGGTACTTTCGGAGGATTCAGCAACCAGTTGATGGGTGTTAAACAAACAACCGATGTCCTTGAAAAAGGAACATGGGTGTTTGCAGCAGTTGTAGGGCTGCTTTGCCTGATGTCGCCGGCTTTTATTCCAAAAGAAGGTAGTTCTTCAACAGGTGATGACCTGATCAAAGGGATTTCAACATCTCCTGCACAGCAATCAGCGAAACCAGCCAACACGGTTCCATTGCAGGATTCAAATAAAAAATAATATTATCATAAAAATATTTTGCCTCGCCTGTACAGGCGGGGTTTTTTATTTTACTTTGTTGACCTCATTCAACATCTGGCTATGAAAAGAACTGTTTTGATCGTATTCCTTATCCTGCTGCTTGCCGGCATTTTTTGTGCATGGAAAGTTTTTGGTCCAACCGTATCAGCACCTGAAAATAAATATTTCTACATCCATACAGGTGCATCTTATGAGGATGTAAAAAGATCATTGGTTGATGAGAAGATACTTAGCGGAACATTTTTTTTCGATATCATATCAAAGCGTGTCAAATACAATAAAAATATCAAACCCGGCCGTTACGAGATAACAAATGGCAGCAACCTTGTCAACCTGGTGCGCATGTTAAAAGCAGGAAGACAAACGCCGGTGAGATTCGTAATAAATAAACTCCGTACAAAAGAAGATTTTGCTGGTAAGGTTGGCCAGCAGTTTGAAACTGATTCAACAACCGTGATTAATTTCATCTCGAACAATGATTCACTTGCAAAGTATAAACTGGATACGAATACGGTCATGACCGCCATCATTCCCAATTCTTATCTTTTCTGGTGGAACATTTCATTTAAAAATATGTTCACCCGCCTGGAAGATCAGAAGCAAAAATTCTGGGATGGGAAAAGGTCAGCAAAAGCAGCCGCGTTGAATCTTACTCCTGGAGAAGTGTATACAATGGCAAGTATCGTGGAAGAAGAAACCACGAAGCAGGATGACAAGGGCCTTATCGCAAGTGTATACATCAACCGCATCAAAAAGGGTATGAAACTGGAAGCAGATCCAACAGTGAAGTATGCCATGCGTGATTTCGGGTTGAAGCGGATCCTGCATGGCCACCTGGCATATCCATCTTTGTATAATACTTACCAACATACAGGATTGCCCCCGGGCCCTATCTGCACTCCTTCGATCAATACCATTGATGCTGTGCTGGATGCGCCTCAAACCAACTATCTTTATTTTGTTGCAAAGCCCGATTTCAATGGATATTCTAACTTTGCCGCAACTTACCCGGAACACCTTGTATTTGCAAATGCATACAGGCGTGCGCTGGATAGCCTGGTCATCAGCAGGAATAAATAAATCATCTAACAGGAGTGATCAAACTTCAGAGAATACTCATAACAAAAACTCCCATTGCTTTTATATTGAATAAAAGCAAGCACTGGTACCTGCCGGGATTTGAAGGAGTTCCCTTATATGATGTGATCCGATTTTTTTACCTGCAGCTTACAACACATGGATTGTTTGAAAGAGCTTCCGCCATTTCATACAATTTCATCATGGCCACACCGCCATCATTTCTTTTCCTGTTCACATTGATACCAAACCTTCCTTTTATTTCAAAAAGAAGTATACAGATACAGCTACATTCACTGGTATATGATATCATTCCCCAGCAGGTCTATAACAGGGAGATCATCAAGTTCATCGATTCTTTCTTCCGTGGTACCAAGATCGGTTTGCTGTCATTTGGTTTATTATTGTCATTGTTCTTTGCCTCAAGTGCCATGATGGGATTGATGCGTTCATTCAATAAAAAATACCTTGGCTTTGAAAGAAGGAAGGGTCTTCACCAGCGATGGGTAGCTATAAAACTCACCATCATCTTATTCGGCTTATTATTCGTTTATCTTTTATTACTGATATCGCAGGGTGCCTTATTAAAATGGCTTGTACAGGACAGCAGCTGGCGGCAGATCATTTCCTATACCCGCTGGATATTCATCATTCTGCTTGTTTATTTTGCCATTGCTTTTATTTTTAAATATGCCCCTTCGGTGCAGAAGAGATGGAAACTTACCTCCCCCGGGGCCATCCTGGCCACCTTTCTCAGTTTACTGGCATCGTTCGGGTTCTCTGCATTTGTAAACAATTTTGGCAGGTATAATGTATTATATGGTTCAATAGGTACCATTATGATGATGATGGCCCTTATTTACATCAATTCGCTGGCCTTATTGATAGGATTTGAGCTGAACGTAAGTATCAAATCCCTCAAAGCCATTGCCACACAGCGTGAAATAGAGGAGAAAAAAGCGGCCGGTTAAATTTCCATAAACGGTACCGGCTGCACAGTATATTTTTTTAACTTAGATGGATAAAATAAAAACTACGACCATGAAAAAAATAAAAGTGCTTTTTGCTGCAGGCATTATAGCAGCATCTGCAGCTTTCACAGTTTCTGAACCACTCCCCATCGGCAGCAATATGCCGAAAGCCACGTTAAAGATGAAGGATGTATCCGGCAAGGAAGTAAGTATGAAAGATGCCGTTAAAGACAAAGGTGTACTGGTGATGTTCAGCTGCAATACATGTCCCTATGTTATAAAGAACCAGGAACGCACGGTTGCGATCGCACAGTTTGCACAGAAAATGAATGTTGGTGTTATCATCCTGAACAGCAATGAAGCTCAACGTGGCGATGATGACAGTTTTGATGACATGAAAGCATATGCAAAAGATCAGCATTACAATTGGTCTTATGTGGTGGATAAAGACAATGAAATAGCCGATGCATTTGGTGCAAACAGGACCCCCGAATGTTTTTTATTCGACAAGAACCTGAAACTGGTTTACCACGGTGCTATTGATGACAATCCCTCAGATGCTTCTTCTGTTAACAGGCACCATTTGAAAGAAGCCATCACCGAACTGGTAAATGGTAAGGATATCAGTGTAAAAGAAAGCAGGAGTGTCGGATGTACCATCAAAAGAAAAGCGTGATTAATTGAAGATACCGGCAACCATACTTGCATTGTTAGTGCTCTTCCTGAGTACACAGTGCATATCTATGTCTGGTAACGCGGGAAAAGTGAAAGAGGAAAAATGCTGTTCAAGAAATAAGCCATGTAAGAAAGAAACCGAACCGCTAAAGGATGAAGCCTGCAATAATACCTGCAATCCTTTTATGGTATGCTCGGGTTGCCTGTATATTTTAACTGTAAAAGAAATTTTTTTCCTGCAGGCTTTGAAAGATGATCCCGCTAAAACAGGCTTTAAACAGGTATTCCTCCATTATGATTATAATGCAGCCTGCTGGCACCCCCCTGAAACTGCTTAGTTTTATGATCAAAAAATAATCACTATCTTAATCTTTAAATAAATTAAAATGAAAAGAATATTATTGACGGCTGCAACATTGATGATCCTGTCTTCCGTTACAGTATATGCAAGCAAAAGCACAGAAACTGTGAAGAAGCAGGCCAAAATGGAATGCTGCAAAAAAAGCTGCGAAACCAGTTCAGGTTGCCATAAAACATCCTGCAACAGCGAAGCAGTTTGCAAATAATGATCATTATTTGAATGAAAGAACCCGCTCTTGCAGCGGGTTCTTTATTTTAGAGGAATAAAATATGTTAATTTGAAGTTCCTTCTGCTGAGATCATCTCTTTGAGTGCTGCTTCAAATGTTGCTTCTGGAATTTCTTCTTCAAAGAATTTCCTCACCCCTGTTTTTGTATTGATGATAAGTGTAGCCGGTATTGAGCCACTCCATTTTTGATCGATCTTGGGGCAGAAATAATCCGCATTGGTCTCTGCAAGCCACACAATATTAGTCTTGAAATTATGATTCTTTGCAAAAGCAGTGATCTTTGCTGGGTAATAAGAAGGCAGGTCGAGGCTTACCAATAACAGTTTTACATTATCCGACTTGTATTTATCCACCATTTTAATGAATGATGGGATCTCAGCTACACATGGTTTACAGAAAGTAGCCCAGAAATTAATGACAAGGATCTCTCCTTTCTTTGTGGACATATATTTTTCTACATCTGTGATCTTCCATTTGGAAATGGACTGGCTGTTGCTGATGAGCCCGGTAAACAGGATCATTATTACAATAAAAGCTTTCTTCATAAAACAAAATTAAGGCAATTATCCCGTCAGACGGACGGTAAGAACCGGATATAACTCCCTTTTGGCTAATCCCCCATTTCAAATTAAATTTGCTGCTCATTTCAAATTTAACTTAACAACATGGCATACGACTTAATAGTTTTAGGAAGCGGCCCAGGAGGTTACCCAGCAGCGATCAGGGCAAGTCAATTGGGAAAAAAAGTAGCAATCATTGAAAAGGAAAGCCTTGGAGGGATCTGTCTTAACTGGGGTTGCATCCCTACCAAAGCATTGTTGAAAAGTGCCCAGGTATACGAGTATACAAAACATGCCGAAACATATGGTATCAATGTTACCGATCCATCACTGAATTTCCCGGGTGTTATAAAGCGCAGCCGCGGCGTTGCTGATAAAATGAGCAAAGGCGTCCAGTTCCTGATGAAGAAAAATAAGATCGATGTGATAATGGGAACGGGTAAACTGATAGCAGCTGGCAAAATAGAAGTTACAGCTGCCGATAATGCAAAACAGGTTGTTGAAGCAAAGAACATTGTCATTGCAACAGGCGGCCGTGCAAAACAATTACCAAGCATGCCAATTGATGGCAAGAAGATCATAGGTTATCGTGAAGCAATGGTATTACCTACACAGCCAAAAAGCATGATCATCTGCGGAAGCGGTGCGATCGGTTCTGAATTCGCTTATTTCTATAACAGCCTTGGCACAAAGGTTACGATCGTTGAATTCATGCCACGTATTGTTCCGGTAGAAGATGAAGAGATCAGCAAGGAACTGGAAAAGCAATTTAAGAAACAAGGCATGACCATCATGACCAGCAGTGAAATAACCAAGGTGGATACTTCCGGAAATGGCGTTAAGGCAACTGTAAAGACAGCTGCAGGTGAACAGGTTCTGGAAGCTGATATTTTATTAAGCGCTGTAGGTGTTGTTGCGAACATTGAGAATATCGGTTTGGAACAATTGGGTGTCAAGACAGATAAAGGAAAGATCATTGTGGATGCCTACCAGCAGACCAATGTACCTGGTATTTATGCGATCGGTGATTGCACACCCGGACAGGCACTTGCACACGTGGCAACCAAGGAAGGTATCAATGCTGCTGAACATATGAGCGGGCACAAACCTGAACCAATGGATTATAATAATATCCCGGGTTGTACTTATTGCTCCCCTGAAGTAGCTTCTGTAGGTTATACAGAAAAAGCGGCCAAAGATGCCGGTTATGAAGTGAAGGTTGGTAAGTTCCCATTCATGGCCAGCGGTAAGGCCAGTGCAGCCGGCGCCACCGAAGGTTTCGTAAAAGTTATTTATGATGCCAAGTATGGTGAATTCCTTGGCGCCCACATGATCGGTATGAACGTTACAGATATGATCGCGGAAGTTGTGGTTGCACGTAAACTTGAAACAACAGCTCATGAAATATTGAATGCTGTTCATCCTCATCCTACAATGAGCGAAGCTTTAAAAGAAGCTACTGCAGTGGCATACGGAGAGGCAATAGATATATAAAAAGAAGTTTAAAAGTTCAGTGGGGATGGTTTAGGAATAAGCAAATTCCAAGCTACCTAAACTCTCTTAACTTTTCCTAGAATACTAAACGTTCCACTCTATACTTTCTCCACCAGCAATCTCTCACAAACCGTCAGGCTCAGCATTTCAGCATGACGTTTATTATAACTCACCACCATGCTGCCATCAAATTTTTCAATGGCTTTGATCTTTATTTTCAATCCCAGTTGAAGTTCCCGGCTGTTGAGGAATTTTAAGAATTCGTCGGTCGACTGAATAACAGCTGCGAGTTTTACTGTATCGCCCGGGTTGCAATCAGAAAGCTTTTCATAATGTATCCAGTCTATTTTACCGGTCTTATCCGGTATGGGCGACCCGTGTGGATCTATCTTGGGATAACCGAGCATTTCATCAACTTTCTCGAAGAATAAAGGTGATTGCAGGTGCTCAAGCTGTTCGGCAATCTCATGCACTTCATCCCATCCAAAAGCCATCTTCTGTACCAGGAACATTTCAGTAAGCCTGTGTTTACGGATGATAAGCCCTGCTTCCTTTTTACCTTTCTCTGTAAGCCTGAGCGGTTTATAACTCTCATAATGCACAAATTTCTTCTCAGCAAGTTTTTTGATCATGCTGTTCACGGTAGGCATTTTTATTCTCAGCTTTTTACTCAATTCATTCACGCTCACCTCCCCTTTCTCATTGGCAAGGTTAAAAAGTGTTTTGAGATAGTTCTCTTCTGTATATGAGTTCATCCGGTAAATTTAAAAATAATTGGTTTAGAAAGTTTAAGGGCTTTGGTTGATATTTTTTAAAGTGGTATTTTAAATTTTGTTAGATCAATCTAACTTTATACTTTTGTATCTCGAATTTTGATAAAATGAAAAAAGCTTATTACATCACAGGAGGTTTAATCGTCTGCATCGCTTTGATACAGGCATGCTCAAAACTGGAGCCATCAGCTTCCGCAGATGACCAGTTGCTTGATGGGCCTGTAGATGGACTAACCTATGAACAGAACCGCCAATTCCTTGCCGGTGATATTGCATTCAACGATGAAAAATTTACTTCTGCAACTGGCCTGGGCAGCATATTCGTTGCCACAAGTTGCGGGAGTTGTCATGCAGGCGATGGAAAAGGACATCCCTTTACTACGCTGACAAGGTTTGGTCAAACCGATAGTACAGGAAATCAATATATGCATATGGGAGGCCCACAATTGCAGGACAGGGCATTACCTGGTTATACACCCGAACAGATTCCTGCCGGTGCAACATTTTCTAAATTCACGCCACCTGCAAACACCGGACTGGGATTGCTGGAATTGGTACCGGACGCTGATCTTATTGCAATGTCAGACTCATATGATGCTGACGGGGATGGAATTTCCGGTGTTCCGAACTGGATATCGCTTCCTGCTTTCATTACAGCAAGACCAAATGCCATTTCAAATAACGGGAGATACATTCACCGCTTTGGAAAAAAAGCAGCAGCTTATAATTTATTGCAGCAAACGGTAAATGCCTATAACCAGGATATGGGCATCACTTCAACCTTTGTTCCGAAAGATGTTTATTCAGGATACGATATTGACCCGGAAGTAAGTAACACAACAATACAAAATGTAGTGTTCTACCTGCAAACATTGAAAGCCCCTATACAAAGAGATCAAAACGATAATGCAGTGATACAGGGAAAGGATCTATTCATACAGGCAGGTTGTGAGAAATGCCATAAACAAACACTCAGCAGTGGCTTCTCCCCAGTTGAGCCTTTATCCAATAAAACATTTCATCCCTATACCGATCTCTTATTGCATGATATGGGTAGTGCTCTTGACGATGGTTATACCGAAGGAAATGCAAAAACAGCTGAATGGAGAACGCCTCCACTATGGGGTTTGGGGCTTTCACCCAACTCACAGGGCGGTGAATATTTTTTAATGCATGATGGCCGTGCTAAAAGTATTGAAGCAGCTATACAACTTCACGGGGGTGAAGCAACAGGAAGTAAAAATAATTTCAACCAAATGCCGGTCAGTGAAAGGAATGCCATCATCCGTTTTTTAAAATCCCTGTAAACATGAATAGAAAAGATTTTATCAAGAACTGTGGCTTTGCATGCGCAGCAGGTTTGGGAATAACCGGTTTAATGGAAAGCTGCAGCTCGTCGAAGATATTGAATGCAAAGATCGCAGGTGATGATCTTGTTGTGCCTTTAAAAGATTTTCATACAAAGAATTCCGGGGAAATTTATTTCAAGAAATACATTGTTGTTCAAAACGACATTTTACAATACCCGGTCTGTATATACAGGAAAAATGAAAATGAATATAGTGCGCTGTGGATGCGATGCTCACACCAGGGAACAGAATTGCAGGTGTTTGGTGACAGGCTGCAATGCCCTGCCCACGGCAGTGAATTCGACAGCAAGGGCATTGTACAAAATGGGCCTGCAATCATAAAACTCAGGACATTTCCTGTAACAATCGACAAAGACCAGTTGAAAATCTCATTGAAAGAAATATGACCAGGATATGTACACTCTTCTTTTTTGTGTTGATCTGCGCCGGCAGTTCCAATGCACAGATAGATCCATCATTGCTGAAAAGAATGCCAACGGATACTGTTACCAAAACCATGAACATGGATGCCGTATATAACCGGCCCTTTGTTGCGGTTGGAAAATTACCCGTATCCATTGGTGGTTATATGGAAGCGAACTGGCAGCACCTGGGAACAAACGGTATCTCAGAAGGACACCAGTTCCAGTTCAGGAGAATGACAATCTTCATTTCATCAAGCATTGGCAAGAGATTAAAATTTTTAAGTGAGATAGAATTCGAGGATGGTGCAAAAGAAATATCTGTAGAATATGCCGCATTGGATATTGAACTGGATCCCCTGCTGAACCTGCGTGCTGGAATGATATTAAATCCTATCGGTGCATTCAATCAAAATCATGATGGGCCCAAATGGGAATTCATTGACCGCCCTATCTCCGCAACGCAGATGCTCCCTGCAACATGGAGCAATGCAGGTTTTGGTTTGTATGGTAAACATTACAGCAATGACTGGATGTTTGGATACGAGGCATACATGTCAGGTAATTTTGATGATTCGATCATTGACAATAAAGAGAATAAAACATTTTTACCTGCTTCGAAAGAGAACAAAGAAAGATTTGAAGAGATCAACAGCGGGCTGCCTTTATTGACAGCAAAGATTGCCCTGAGGAATAATAGGATCGGTGAACTGGGTTTATCATACATGGGTGGCGTGTATAATAAGTTTGAAGATGACGGGATAAAACTTGATGAAAAAAGAAGGGTGGATGTTTTTGCAATTGACTTCAACAGTACATTGCCAAAAATAAAAACATTCATTACCGCTGAGTGGGCATGGATAAAAGTAAATGTCCCTCCATTATTCACCCAACAATACGGCAACAGGCAACACGGCGGATTTATCGACATCGTTCAGCCTGTCTTCCAGCGAAAGTTATTCGGCTGGGACAAAGCAACCATTAATCTTGCCTGCAGGCTTGAGTATGTTGACTGGAACGTTGGAAAATTCACCAGCACTGGTGGAAACATCGCCGAAGATATATGGAGTTTGATGCCTGCAATAAGTTTTCGCCCGACTGCACAAACAGTATTAAGACTGAATTACCGTTACCAGCGTCAAAGAGATATCCTGGGAAATCCCCCGGCAAGAACAGGCGGATTCAGTTTTGGGATATCTACTTATTTTTAGTTTAGAAGTTTAGAGTTTTAATGTCCCGCTAAACCTTCTAAACTATATAAACCTGTTAAAATTTTCAAACTCCTGAACAAGCAACTACAACTTGATCTTTATTCCCCCGTTAAAAATAAATCCTTCTGTATGTGTCCATATTTCATCAAATGAAGGATCAAGATGTGAACCATTCACAACATTTTTGTAGCGTCCCTGCCTTGTATCAGTAAAATTTTCAAAATTCACATACAATGAAAAATGTTTGAAGATCTTCTCAGCCATAAAACCCAATTCTTCGAATGCCGGCGTTCCTGTGCCGTTGCTTAGATATTGCTTTCCGGTAAAATATCCTTCCAGGCCGAGTTTTATCACGCCTTCTTTCTCATAGATCAACGCTGTATTTAATTTACCCTTTGGCACCAACACCAGGAACTGGTTCCCGGCCAGGTATTTTGCTTTCGCATGCGTGAATGTATAACCAATAAATAACTTGAAAATCTCTTTATAGATCAGTTTTGCATTCGTCTCAAAACCCAGGCTCTGCACAGGTTTTGAAGCATTCACAAAATACCTTTGCTCATTTGATCCTTTAGCCAGTACAAGGGGCTTATCGATCAGCGTATAAAAGAACATATGATTTAAACTGAAAGAAAGGTCGGTAGTTATTTTTGCCCTGAAATTCAGGTCGGCGGTTGCACCATAACTTTTTTCCGATCTCACATTGTTCAACTGTGCAACATTCCTGTATTGGATCGTTTCAGTTTCTTCTGTGAATAAAGTAGGTGTTTTATAACCCATCCCAGCCCCGATCCTCGACGATAGCTTTGAATTATATTTTACCAGCAGCGATATCCTTGGCAGCACAAACACTTCCCTTTTTGAATAAAGAGGATTATTATATTCAACCATATCAATACGCAGGCCCGATTCAAGTTTTATTTTTTCATTTGCATCCCAGGTATATTGACCATACAGTCCGCCGGTAACAGCCTTATTATTTCTTTTACTGCTGTCTTCTTTAAAATCATTGTAAATAAAATTCCCTCCTGCAACCCATGCATGCTTTTTCAGGTTACTCAGGTAAGAGATATCCGTGAAAGCATTCTGGTCCTTTCCTTTGAACCTGTAAGAGGGTATATTGATGGTACGGTCAAATACACTAAAACTTTGTTTGACAATGAATCTATTCTTTTCCCCCATCTTTTTATCAAATTCAAGGGTGCTGATATTCCTGGTCGTTTTATTCATTTCGAAATATTGGTGCGATGCATCTGGTTTATTTCTTATCACCTGTATATCGCCACCAATTCTTTTATTAGTTGAAAAACTATTGCCGATAGTGATCGTTATATGACCACCTGGATAGATGAATAACTTTGGATGTATTGTAAATTCATCCGACTCCGGCACTTCAGTGAATTCATCTTTATCCACATCACATGCTTTTTGCCTGTTGAATAAAGCCAGCAAGCTGTACCCAATATGCTTGCCCCTCTGCAATGCGAATGCACCAATATTGGTCTGACCAATATTCGATTGATTCAAAATAAAATTATATCCTGCTTTCTCTTTCGGTGTTCTTGAAATGAAATTCACCACGCCCGCAATAGCTCCTCCACCAAACAATGGCGATGCCGGCCCCTTGATGATCTCAACCTGTTTCAGGTCTAGCGGTGGTATTTCCAATACACTCAATCCACTGGAAAAATTCCCGAAATTTGGAAACCCATCTTTCAGTAATTGGGTATACCTCCCGTCAAGTCCCTGTAACCTGATACTCGCATTACCCGATGTAGCCGAAGTCTGCTGCACCTGGATCCCAGTACTTTCATGCAATATCATCGCAACATTTGCGGGGCGCATATTGCTTTTCTCATCGATCTCTTCCAGTTCAATTGTTTCAACCCTTGTAGGCGTGTTTGCAATTGTACGGCTTGTCCTGGTTGATTGCACAATCACTTCTTCCATTTCCTCCTCGTTTGGATACAGTTCAATTTCCAACACAGGTCCTGAATACGGTATTGTGATCTTTGTTTCCTTTTCTTCATACCCCGCAGCAGTGATCTTTAAGATATAATTTCCATCGGCGGGAAGATCTATCGTCGCCACACCAGAACTGTCTGTTAAAAATATTTTCCCCGTTTCCTGTATCAAAATACTACCCGGCAACGCTATGTTTTCTTTACTGCTGAGTTTAATTGATAGTTTTTGCTGTGCATAGCCGTATATGCAACTGCACAACAAAGCCAGTGTTATAAATAAACGCATAACTGATCCCTAAATTTAATAATGAAAAAATTGACTTGCCTGGATGGGGTCAGCACCGGGGAGGTTGCCAGTATGTATTAGAATAAATAGAGGGATTGAAATTATATTTTTCTTCCTGGTGTTCTTGTTTTTTAACGGGTGGATATGGCAACTGGATAGCTGGAGATATTTCAACAGAAGCGGGGCATGTTGCGCATGCAAATAGCGGGGAGCAGGCTGTCTCCTTTTTATTTTTTTCACCCGCTCCTTCTTTACTGCTAATCTCTTCACAACAATTATCCGACTGGCAACAGGGGGTGAATGTGGCCGCTGCGGTTATAAGAAGTAATATGACAAGGAATATGCGTTTCATCCGTCACAAAGATAAGGCTAACCTCTTAAACGAAAATTAAGCCTTTAAACAATATAGCCCCGAACGATTTAAATGAATAAACATTAGATTTGTCGACAAACATTTTTGAATATGAAAAAGATCATTGCAATCATCCTGGTATCACTCATTTTTTGTTTAAAGACATTTGCTGATGAAGGCATGTGGTTGCCACAGCTTTTGCAGGCATTGAATGAAAAAAACATGAAGAAGCTGGGCATGAAGATCAACGCTTCAGAAATTTATAATATCAGTAAAGGAAGTTTGAAAGATGCCATTGTGAGTTTTGGCGGCTTTTGTACTGCTGAAGTTATTTCCGATAAAGGCCTCCTGCTCACCAACCACCACTGTGGCTTTGATGCAATACAGAATCATTCATCTGTTCAGAATAATTATATACAAAATGGATTTTGGGCATACAACTATGGACAGGAACTTCAGAACCCGGGATTGTTCGCAACGTTTATTGTACGGATCGAAGATGTGACCAGGCAGGTCTTGAATGGCGTGAATCCGGGAATTGCTGAATCAGAAAGACAAAGCCAGGTTGATAAGAATATTGCACAGTTGAAAAAAGATTATAAGAAAGACACCTATGAAGACCTTATCATAAGACCTTTCTTTGATGGGAACAAATATTACCTGTTCGTAACAGAAACCTACCGTGATGTTCGTCTTGTTGGCGCTCCCCCATCTTCCATAGGCAATTTTGGAAAGGATACTGACAACTGGATGTGGCCACGTCATACAGGTGATTTCTCTATGTTCAGGATCTATGCGGATAAGAATAACAAACCAGCAGCCTATTCAGCAGACAATGTTCCTTATAAGCCAAAACGTTCTTTGAATATTTCTTTGGATGGTATGAAAGAAGGTGACTTCAGCATGGTGTTCGGTTTTCCCGGCAATACAAAAGAATATTTACCTGCAGCAGCAGTAAAACAGATCATGACAGTAAATGATCCTGCAAAGATCGAAATAAGAGCAAAAGCATTGCAGGTACTGAATGGTTTCATGCGTGCAGACGAGCATATCAAGATCCAGTATGCAGCTAAATATGCCGGTATCGAAAACTCATACAAGAAATGGCAGGGCGAGGTTTTGGGTCTTGCCTCAACAAATGCATTGCAGAAGAAACTGGATTATGAGAAGGTTTTTATGGAGCGTGTGAATGCAAATGCCTCATGGAAGAGCGGCTATGGTAACCTGCTGGCCGATCTTTCAGGATCATATGCAGGTATACAGCCGTACGGGTATGCAAGGGATTATTTCAACGAGATTTTCCCAAGGGTTGAATTGCTTGGCATTGCATCAGACATGAATTCACTGGTGAATGCTTATAACAAGGATGCAAATACTTACCAAAAGAAAAAAGAAGAAGTTCTGAAAAAGCTGGAAGACATTTTCAATGAATATAACGTAACAGTTGATAAGAAAATGTTTGAAACCATGATGGAGATGTATGTTACCAAACAGGAACCTGCATATGTATCCACGGTCATGATGTCATTACTGGCCGACAACCAGCAATCATATACAGCCGTTGCAAATAATATTTATTCAAACAGTTCATTCATATCATTGGGGAAAATAAAAGAGGTTCTTGCAGGTTCGGCAGAAGATGCTGTTACAAAGATCAAGGCTGATCCTGCGTGGAAGCTTTCGTTTGATATGGTCAATACTTATACAGGCAAGGTGATGCCAAAACTGAACGAGATACAGGGAAATATCAACAAACTGCAGCGTTCTTATATGCAGGCGCAGATGGAGGTATTCACAGAAAAGAATTTTTATCCTGATGCGAACAGTACACTCAGGCTGACTTACGGGAATGTAAAAGGATACCAGCCCAGGGATGCCGTTAAGTATAGTTTTTACACATACATGGACGGCGTGATGGAAAAATATGTGCCGGGTGATTATGAATTCGATCTTCCTAAAAAACTGATTGACCTCTACAATGCAAAGGATTTTGGCCAGTATGGTGAGAATGGCCGCCAGCCGGTTTGTTTTATTGCGATGAATCATACCACAGGGGGTAATTCCGGAAGCCCTGCACTGGATGCATATGGCAATCTTGTCGGGTTAAATTTTGACCGTGTATGGGAAGGAACCATGAGTGATATCAATTATGATCCATCGATCTGCAGGAATATAATGGTTGATATCCGTTACGTGCTTTTCATCATCGACAAATATGCCGAAGCCAGGAACCTGATCGCAGAATTAAACCTGGTCCATCCAAAAGCGAAAGCAAAAAAATAATTTGAAATTATTAATTTGATAAAGTTAAAAAGTTGGTTGAGTTAACCGGGCATACCTTTTAACTCAACCAACTTCGTCAACTTCAAACTATTTGGCAAATACCTTCTTCAACAGGTCTGTTACCTGTGCTGCCGGATCTTTCCTGATCTTTTGTTCTTCCAGCCCGATCTCGTGGAATATTCCATCCATTGCTTTGCTGGTGACATAGGCATTGAGATCGGTATTTACCTGTTGCCTTGAGAATTTATTATATGCAGTGAAAACATCTTTCCAGTATTGTGTTGCATTCACCTTATCCAGTGAAGCCTGTATCACTGGTTTCATTTTCTCAGTAAGGCTTGCTGTTGTATTCTTCTTCAGGTATTCCGTTGCAGCAAAATCGCCACCACGCAAAATACCCAACCCATCACTCAATGTCATTTGTTTGATCGCATCCCAGAAAATATTAGAAACACCGCTTGCTGCATCTTCTGCCGCACGGTTCATAGACAGGATAGCCTTATCAACCAATGATGACATACCAAAACTGCGCAATGTCTTCTCTACTTTCTTTGCTTCTTCCGGCATCAGGATCTTTATCGCAGCATCGGAAAAGAATCCATCTACCTTGCCGAGTTTTTGCGTACTGTTACCTGTACCAATGGTTAAAGCTTCCTTCAATCCTTTTATTATTTCGTCATTAGAAAGCGAACTACTTCCACCTGGCTTTTTTGATAGCACTGACTGAAGCCTGCTGCTGTCTTTTCCAAGTGTCCTATTCACAGTCCCAAGTATGGAACTTTGTGCATTAACTGAAAATATAAAAGAGAGAGAAAATAAACCGAGAACAAGTTTTTTCATAGAAAATTAATTTGATGTGGTTAACACAGTTATATCTGACAAAAATAACGGGAATGATGCTAAAAAAAGGTTAAGAAAGCAGGATGTTTTATCCCCCAAAAACACCCACAGGGCCGAGGAATTTTTTTTTGCTTATTTTTACCATGTGACGAGCAGCAAAACATACATCAACTTCTACAGGTTGTCTGCCTATATCTCCATTATGATGAATGGAACCTCGAACTAACCAGCTTTTGATCAAATACATTAAAAGTTCAGGGCCGAACTTGGCCTTTGACGAACTTTCATATAATCACAACATTTAATTTAAAAACTATTTACGATGAAAATAGCGATCCTGGGTGCAGGTATGGTTGGCAGTGCCATGGCCATTGACCTTTCTGAGAAGTTTGAAGTAACATCCTTTGATATAAATAAAAACAATCTCGAAGGATTGAAAAAATATCCTTCCATTAAATGTGAAAAAGCGGACCTTTCTTTATACAGCAATTATAAAGAATTACTTTCCGGTTTTGATCTTGTTGTTTCGGCGGTGCCCGGGTTTATGGGTTACCAAAGTTTAAAAGCAATCATTGAATCAGGAAAAAATGTGGTGGACATTTCCTTCTTTCCTGAGAATGCATTGGATCTTGACCATCTTGCAAAAGAGAATAATGTTACAGCGATCGTTGATTGCGGCGTTGCACCGGGGATGAGCAACCTGATATTGGGATACTACGACACACAGATGCAGATAGAAAGCTTTGAATGTATGGTAGGTGGTCTTCCAAAAAAACGCATTCACCCCTTTGAATACAAAGCCCCCTTCTCTCCCATTGATGTTATTGAAGAATATACAAGGCCCGCACGTTATGTTGAGAATGGGCATATTGTTACAAAACCTGCGATGAGTGATACAGAACTCATAGATTTTGAAGAAGCAGGAACATTGGAGGCTTTTAATACAGATGGATTAAGAAGTATATTGTTTACCATGAGCCATATCCCCGACATGAAAGAAAAAACGCTTCGTTACCCTGGACATATCGACCTGATGAAGGCATTGAAGAAAGCAGGCTTTTTCAGTAAAGAGGAAATGGTTTTCAAAGACAAAAAAATAAAGCCGATCGATTTTACTTCAGCATTATTATTTGACAAATGGAAACTACAGCCGGGTGAAAAAGAATTTACCATTATGAAGATCATCATAAAGGGCAAAAAGAATGGGGAAGCATACAATGTGTCTTATCTTTTGTATGATGAATATGATGCCGAAACAGGTACATCATCCATGAGCCGTACGACCGGCTATACCTGTACTGCTGCAATGAACTTATTGGCAAATAGCCTGTTTACAAAGAAAGGCGTCTTCCCTCCCGAACTGGTAGGAAAAGAAAAGATATGCTTTGATTATATCATAAAGTATCTTGAAGAAAGGAATATTCATTACAAACCATCATTTTCATGATGGTTTGTATGTAAGTTTAGAGCTTGATGATCTTACGTGTTTTCCTGTCGGAGCCATCACCGATCTTCATTATATAAATTCCTTTGTCTAATGCAACAAGATCAATCTTATTGCTGCCGGCAGAAAGAGTTTTTTGTAATAACAGTTTTCCCTGCAGGCTGTAAACAGAACATGTTTTACCATTGAGATCATATTCATTTACCGGCACAATATTTACCACTCCCTGTACCGGGTTTGGATACAATTGTACATCCGGGCGGGGTTTCTCTACAGGTAATGTATCATTGGGAAGCGGTCCGCCGGTAGCAAGGCTGCTGTCACATGCAAATGAATTGAGGAAAGAATTTCTTTCCCTACCCAATGCAAACATTCCCCTCATCCTGCTTTTCTGCCCGTAGCTGAATGTATTCATACAGGCATCATCTGTAAAGTCCATAAAATTCATGAACATATCGCCATTGCTGTTAGGCGAACAGGTGGATACATGAGGAAATGAAGGGCAATTAAAATTATAACTTAACTGTCTTGGTGTATCATCAACATCATCTGATCCGCAATCCTCATCTCCCCAAAGATGCTTTAAACCGAGCCAATGTCCTACTTCATGGGTTGTGGTACGGCCTTTATCATAGGGAGGACGCAAAAAGCCTGTTTTGCCAAATACATCATATTTGATCACCACACCATCCCTGTCCTCGGGTCCGCCAGGTATGGTAGCATATCCAAGGCTTCTTCCAAATAAAGAGCAAACCCATATGTTCAGGTATTTTTTACTATCCCATGCATTATCACCACCCATACCGGAGAATTTCATACCGTCGTCTCCAAGAAAATACTCTTTTGTTGTATACCTCCGTACAATACCACTTGTAGAACGCCCCTGTGGATCTACCTGTGCCAGGCAAAACATGATCCTTGTATCGGCAGCTATGGATTTAAAAGCAACAGGTGTATTGGCAGCATCAGCATTCAACCGCCTGAAATCCCTGTTAAGGACATCTAGCTGTGATTTTACCTGGTCGTCGCTTATATTCTGTTCCGCATTATTAAAAAGCAGGTGCACTATCACGGGGATGGTAATGATCTCGTTTGGAATTGTATCCCTCTCATGCTCGTTTGGTACCGAAGGCTTTTGTACAGCAGGTCTATAATATTTTTGGGTGTATTCAGCAGTTCCGCAATCACGCTGGGCATAACTATACTGGAGCAAAAAAAAGCTTATGAACAAGCAGGTAGATAATCTCATTTCTTAACAATAAAAAGTAACTAAAAATGATCTTACAAGAGATATTGCACAGCTAGACAGAGGATTGGAAATAAAACAAAAAATGCAGAAGACAGGGTATCTGCAAATAAGTTGAAAGCAGGAAACGTCTATTGTTGGGGGAAAATTGATGTATCCGGCTCAGAGGGGTTGATCAAATGTAGCCCAATTTTATTCAATAACAAAATTTTAATCCTTTTATTTTTAACGAATTAGGATATAAAAACATCTGTTTGTTATTTTTGCATTCATGACAAACAATATGAAATATACTTTGATAATAGCAGCTATGACAATTTTAAGTGCCTGTAATAGTAATGATGGCCCCGATCGGGATCCAACCGTGGCTCCTGCATATGTAAATATTGCTGCACCGAAAGATATTTCTTATACCATCACTGCACAACATCCACATGATACAAGTGCATATACCCAGGGATTGCAGTTGTTCAATGGAAAAATGTATGAAGGAACGGGTGATTATGAAACATCTTCCTTACGTATCACCGATTGGAAGACGGGTGCAGTTGAAAAAAAACATATGATGGGCACTGACAAAATATTCGGCGAAGGCATTAATATATTTAAGAATAAACTTTACCAGCTCACCTGGCAAAGTCATATTGTATATGTTTACGACCTGGATAACATTGATAAACCAATCAAAACCTTTAACTGGGCAAGTGAAGGTTGGGGTATTACCAACAATGGAACAGACCTGATCGTGAGTGATGGATCATCGAACTTATACTTTGTAGATCCCGAAACATTTAAAATAAAAAGCACCATCGCAGTAATAACCAATGAAGGCCCTGTACAATACCTGAACGAACTTGAATACATTGATGGCTTTGTATATGCCAATGTATATGAAACCGAGTATATCGTAAAGATCGACCCTGAAAGCGGCCATGTTGTTGGCAAAATGACATTCCCTAACCTGCTGACAGAGGCTGAAAAAATACCTGAAAGAACAAATGTATTGAACGGTATTGCTTACGACAGCACATCTAAAACAATGTTCATTACCGGTAAGCGCTGGCCGAAGTTATTTGAAGTAAAGATGAATTAATACTTTTTGGATTTTGATATTATATAGATCACCGAACTGCATTTTTCTGTATTGAATAAGGCACTGGCATTAGATAGCAATCCTTTCATAAATGCAGCAATGATATTTCCTTTCCCGTTCCTGTATTGTTCGCTGAGCATGCTTACATAGAAACTGTCGAACCACATCGGTTTTTCCTTAACAACATCAAGGCCATGCATACTCATAAGCTTCTTCATGCTCTTTGGAGAAAAATGATACAGGTGTCGTGGCACATCATATGCCGCCCAGTTTTCTTTGTATAACCTGGCATCATACGACTTATAATTAGGTACGGCAATGAATAACCGGCCGTCTACTGCAAGCAATTCTTTTAATTGTTCAACATATTCATGTAACTGGTGCACATGTTCCAGCACATGCCACATCGTAATTGCGTTATATGATACTTTGGGAAGTTCAAAAAGCTGTGCAGGCGGAAGTGCTTCTATATTATACAATGACCTTGCTTTTGCACGTGCGGTCTCATCGGGTTCCAACCCTTTAACCTTCCAGCCAGCCTGCTGCATTGTGAAAAGAAATGCACCGGTACCACAACCAATATCCAGGATTTCCCCTGTTTTATTACCGGTCTCAGCTACCATCAATCTTTTTTTAGCATTAAGGGTTCGCTTCCGGATAAGGTGATAGAGTTTATTGATGATACCTTCCTGCGTATCACTGTGGGATATATAATTTTCAGATGCGTAATAAGCACCTATCTGTTCCTGCCCCGGTACATCCTGTGTGAACATAAGCTCACATTCATCGCAATACCATACTGAAAACTCTTTTTGGGATACCGTATGATCCTTAGCGGAAAAAATAGCTTTTACAGAACCAGCTGCACAAACCGGGCATTGGGAATAATGAATCATGCAACAATAATTGTGGCTGCAAAGAAAAACATTTATTGCTACTCAGCAATGATATATGTATGTGGTGAGCTTAAAACTTCTATTTGCTGTGAATTCCCGAACGAAGGATTGTATGATGAATTATTCAGGTATAAGAACAGGCCTGCAGCTGCAATTAGTGCCAGGCATATCGACCATATCCACCACCTGTCTTTTGATACAGGCTCAGTATCCGCATAGTAAGCCGCCATTTCTGTAGTGGTGGTTTCCTTATCTCCTACTACCATTGTATGTGAAGCATTCGCATGCACAACTCTTTCAGCATGCACTGCGGGTAAGAAAGCTCCCGGTGTTTCCAGCGACTTAAAAACAAGATTCCCGTCAGCATTTATGTAAAACTTACCTGCATGAGGCAGTTTGGTTTCACCATATGCATCCATGTTCTGAAGATGATCACAGAATTGAGCCAGCAATGATGAAGCCACCTCCTTACTTGTATTTCTTTTTGAAGCAATAAAGTCGATAAGGTCATCGGCATGTAGAGATGTATCCTGTAACCTGATAACAGGCACAGGGGATTCTATTTTTGCCTCACTGTACAATGCCACTGCGCTGACATGCAGTAATTGCAACGCTCCAATTGAAGGCAATGGACATATCTTATTTTTCAGTAAATATGATTCTATCAGTTCTTCCATAAAGCAGTTGGGCTTTTAAAAATCGAAACGTATACCACCCAATAAATTTAGGCCATATACCTGGTAATTATGCCAGCGCTCATATTTATTATTCAGAACGTTGTTCACATCAAGCCATGCACTGAGTCGTTTGGTGAATTTGAACTCGGCACCAAGACTAAGATCAGAACCCGGCTTGAATGTTTTTGCAATATCAGCTTTTTCAATATAATTACCACCACCGAACATATAATAATCCGCTTTCAGCAATACCTGTTTGAATGCCCACCAACGCAACGATCCATTGATCTCAACAGGGATGGTATTCCATGCCTTTGCATTACTTTTCATTCCGGTATAACCATTAACGGTCAACCCCGCTGTTACGGTGAATTTATCCTGGCTGATATAACCAATATCACCACGGATGCGGAAATTATTCATCTTGGATTCATTGGCGATCAGAAAACGCTTATTATCTCCTGCAAAAGCAGCAGTGTCATTTATGAAAATCGGGAAATCATTGTAGGTCAAAAATCCCGCCTTTGCATTATAGGTAAAATGCTGGCCAAGCGTTCCTTTTATTCCTCCATAGAACTCAACCTCTTTTGTGTTTGTTTGAGAAAACAATGTTGCCAGGTATGGATTGATCGCTGATAAATTGCGGTAAGTATTCTTTATATACCTTCCTACCCAGCCGGCCTGCACAATGAATACTTTTTCCTGTACTGCATAATCTGCATAGATATTCGGCAGCCAAACGAACTTGCCATTATTCCAGGTTGGCGATAACCCACCATTGATATTGAACTTTGGTGAATAATACACCAGTGAAGGCGAAACCTGCACCACATTATTACCGAAATTATAATTGTTAGGAATGATACCCTTTGTATAATAGTTGGTGAAATCTCCTTTGGCTTCCACTTTAAGTGCAAAATTATCCCCGAATTTCTTTTCAACGGGCGCATTGATAATAAAAGTGGTTTCATTCAGCTTGCCAACATTTGAAAAGATATTCACTTCAATATTCGGATTATAATTTATCCTGAAATTATTGACGGTTGTATTACGAATACCCGCCCTGATAGTAACATCCTGCAGGTGCTGCTTGATATCTTCCTTTTTATAATCATACAATAAATGATCGTAACCATACAGGAAATAATTCTGCTGGCGTATGCCTGCTGAACCATACACTTCAAACTTCTTTGTAAAGAAACTTCCTGATGCCCCACATTCAAATGAAGCGTAATCCTGGTTCTTTATTTTTCCTTTGGATGAGATATAACTTCCATAAAGATTGATCAGCATCTTTTTTCCATCTCCAAAACTCAACCCAGCCTGCGCATAAGGAGTACTAAAATTCCCAAAACCCAGTTTTACAAAATTTCGGCTGCCAAGGTACAGGTTTGTATCCTGCTGCAAAGCCAGCGGTTTCAGGGAGATCGGTTGATATGCATAGAACAGGTTCTGTGAAGGAATGATATATGGCTTCACCGTAGTTGATGTATCAGCGATCAGTTGTGAACCCGAAAAATTTATCTTAACTGCGTTGCGTAACACCGGCTTAAAAGAAGATGTGATATTGATGGATTGCCGCGTAGTATCACGCTGTGCGATTGCAACGCCGGAGATAAAGCTACCTGCTATGATCAATAAGATATATCTTGACATGCTTGTTTTATTATTGTTTAGGAATTTCAAAAGGTTCATGTTTTATTAATTACCGATCTTGGAATTTTGTTGTTCTTCAGCAGTAGCTTTATCCAGTTTCTGCTGTGCTTCAGTTTTCAATTCAGGAATGGTTGAATTCTTGGCAACACTTTCATAAGTTGCTTTTGCATTGAAATAATCTTTCTGCTGCATGAAAATATCTCCCAGTAATATATACGACCTGGTGACCCAGTTATCATAAGAGCCTGTTTCCTTGATAACAGCCATGGCTGCTTTTTCAGCGGCACTTAAATTACCAAGCGACAGGTAACAGTTTGCGATCTCGTATCTCGCTTCAGCACCCCATGCTGATTTATTTATCGATGCAGCCGATTTGAATGATCCGATAGCAGCATTGCAATCATTGCTCAATTGCTGTGATTTGCCCAATACAAGGAAAGCGATCGACCTGTCATCCGTACTGATACCTTTCTTCGTCAGAAGATCTGCAGCAGCAGTGTTTGCCTGGCCATAGTCCTTCAGCATATAATAGCTTCTTACAAGCCCACGCAACGCTTCCAGCATATTATCCTGGTTAACAGCACTTGACCTGAGTGATTCGAAATATTTTTTGGCATTGCCATAATCCTTCAGTTCAAAATAATTGATACGTGCCGCTTCGAGGGTTGCTTTCTCAAAATATTTGTTCAGGCCCTTACTGTTCACAAACTCGTAACCACGCAATGCATTCTGCCAGTCTTTATTCTTTTGATAACAGGTGCTGCCAAGATAATACGCATCCAATATGAATGAACCATCAGGGAATTTGCTTATATAATTACTGAAACCACTTATAGCTGCTGCACAGTCATTGTTGTTATACTTTAACAACCCAGCTGTATACGTGAGTGAATCCGCTTCGCTCACAGAAACATTGATACCATTCCTGCGCATCAGCTCTACGTATTCATTAGGCTTGCCTTCTTCGATATAGATATCTTTAATGATACCCAATGCTTCGTCTGCTTCAGGTGATTGGGGATATTTCTGGATCAGTTCCTGGTAGCTGGTCAACGCCTCTTTATTATTGTTGGCATTATAATATGCAAGGCCAAGTTTTAAATATGCCCTTGGTTTCAGGCCACCGCCATCTTTGGAAGCAATGATTGAATTAAGGTATGGGACTGCATCACGGAATTTTTCATCAGCAATATAGGTCAATGCCACTTCCATGTTCGCATCCTGGATGAGATTGGATTTTGGATATTGCTTTGCTATGCCGTTCAGGATCTTTATCTTCTCAGCACTGTTCTTAATGCCTGCGATCATAGCTTTCTGGAACATGGCATAATCACTTTGCATCAGCGCATTATTGATAATATTATCATACATGCTGCCGGCCTTTGCAAAATCCTTCAGCATATAATAACAATCTGCCGTACGCACATATACATCCTGGTCCATTGCCGAAGATGCGGCAGAAACCTTTGTAGCCACCTGCTCATAATAATTCAATGCCTGGCGGTAATTTTCTTTCTGTAAAAAACTATAGGCGGTATTATATTTTGCAGCCGCAGGATTTGCTTCACCTTGTGCAGGAACATTGGATTGCAGGTAAACAGCCAACGACCTGATAGCTTCATCATAGCGTTGCTGGCGGTAAGCGATCTCGCCTTTCCAGAAATTGGCATATGGAATGATATTTCCTGAATTGCTGTTCGATAAAACCTTATTTAAAAGTTCATCAGCCCTGTCGAGCTGCTGATCATTGATATATTCTATAGCACGCCCATACAGGATCCTTGGATATACTTTCTGCATGGATGCCGTTGGCTTGTCGAATGATTCATATAAAGCAAGTGCATCGCTGAAATTATTGGTGTTGGCCATCAGGCTTACCAGTATTTCCTTTGCTTCAGTATCATAATCAGAGTTGGGATAATCTTTGATGTACTTCTTCATTTCATTCAATGCCACATCCTGGTAACCTAATTCATACGAGAGCTTTGCATAATTGAACCTTGACACCTGCTGCTGTTTTGCATTGCTGCTGTTGAAAGCACTATACTGGAATGCATTTCTTGCATTTGCCTTCTGGTTCGTCCTTAAATAAAGATCTCCAAGCAGGTACATGCTGTTCTGCCCCATCGAATCCCGTTCATTGCTCAATTGCTTGAAACCATTGATCGCATCCGTAAACCGGTTCTCTTTATAATAGCAATAACTCAATTCGTATAAAACTTCTTTTGTCACTTTATCACTGTTGTTCACATAATCTTCCAGTAAGGGCAATGCTTTTTTGAAATTCTGTTTCTCAAAATACAACTGCCCCGTCAGCAGTTTCAACTGCTTCTCATAATACAATGTCGATCCCTTGCCCAGCACAGATTCTCCATAGGTAAGTGCCTCGTCTTTTTTCCCCTGGAAATAATATATCTCCGCAATATAGTAAGGCACCACACCTTTATATTCATCATATGTTTCAACCAGTTTGAAAGCACTCAGTGCTGCGTCGTATTGTTTATCATAATAAGAAATGAAGCCATAGTAATAATTGGCCGGGATATAATATTTGTTGTTTGGAAGCTGGTGAATCTCATCAAACAATGGCTTTGCCTGTGCAAATTGCTTCAGGTTGAAATAAGCATAGGCCTTTTCAAATTTTGCATCTGCTATCTGCTCATTGCTGAGGTTTTCATAACCTGCCAGGTCGAAACTTTCAATGGCATGGGTATAATCATCATTCAGGAAATAATAATGCGCCAGGTGAAAACTCATGATCTCCCTGCGGGGCTGGTTGCTTGCCGACTGTATATATTGAACGGCATCTTCCATTCCTACCGGCTGCAGCAACCTGAGCTCACAGACGATGTAATAGAACTTTACATCATCATTGATATAGCTATGATCTGTTGCAGTATTATCCGGGTAGGTCGCCTTAAGTTCTTTAAGTACCGGATAAGCAAGTGCATATTGTTCTTTTACGAACAACTCCTTTACTTCTTTGTATTTTTTTTCAGGATCGGTTATCGCATGGCTGGGTTGGGCAAAAGATATGAAAGAAAGCATCGCTGCAAAAAGCGACAGGAAGATTTTTTGCTTCATTTGTGGGTTAATTGATAGTTTATACCGGTTGCAAATTTAAAACCTCTTGATCATCAACAAACATTATTCCAAAAGAATCCGGAACTGTTATTGCAATTGTAAACAAAACGAATCTATCCTGAAAACGCTGTTAAAGGATTGATAAAGAATTTTTAATTAATTTTAAATCTATCAACATTCTGTGAATAGCGTTCTTTAATTTTGTAACATCAATAAACCAAATACTGATGAAAAAGCTTCTTACAACCAATTACTCTGCAGGTGCATTCAATACTGCTATGTTATTATTAAGACTGGTAGCCGGTATCCTGTTGATGAATCATGGATACGGTAAACTCACTCATTTCAATGAAACAGCCAGCCACATGCCTTCCTTGTTCGGAATGGGTGGAACTGTTACAGCTGCCCTCGTTGTTTTCGCAGAATTCTTCTGTGCACTTTTTGTGGTACTGGGATTATTCACCCGCCTTGCGTGCATACCGGTACTCATAGCCATGGGATATGCATTGTTCAAAGCCCATAATGGGGATGTTTTCGGACAGGGCGAAATGGCTACACTTTATTTAGGTGCATATTTAACCCTCCTTATTGTTGGACCAGGTAAGATCAGTGTTGATGGAATGATAGGCAAATAAAACCAGTTTACAATGTTGATAGTGTGACAGCAGATGACCTTGCCTACCTCATCAAATTTTTTATTTCAATAAATGTTCACAACCGAAACGCAGATACGGATCCATTATGCACTGACAGACCAGATGGGTGTGGTATATCATGGTCATTATGCCCAGTTTTACGAAATAGCAAGAACGGAAGCCATCAGGCAGATCGGCTATACGTATAAAGACATTGAGGCAATGGGGATCATCATGCCTGTAATTGATATACACAGCCGCTTTTTACGCCCTGCAAAATATGATGACCTCATCACTGTAAAAACAATACTGAAAGAATTTCCTGCTAATCATAAGATCGTTTTTCACCACGAGATATATAATGAGGGAGATGAGTTACTGAACACCGGTGATGTTACATTATATTTTATGGAAGCAAAAGGAATGAAAAGAGTTGATATGCCCGGGCCTTTGAAAGAAGTGCTGGAAAAATACTTTTGATAATGGACAATTGACAATGACTTTCAAAAATTATCCATTATTCATTTATTCGTTATCCATTAAACACGATCATTATCTGCTTTCCAGTGCTGGATCGCTTTTTTAATATCAGCTGAACTCATATTTTCCTGTACTGCACGGTGAGCAAGGTCTACAAACTCATTGTTGGGAGCAAAACGCAAGGCAACGATCTGGCGCATGGTCAGCTTGCTGTCGAGCAATTTGCCTGTGATCGCAAAATAACGGAGATTCTCTTCAGCACGAATGGCCCTGTCCTGTGCCTTTACAGCAAACAATCTTGCATACCAGGTGATCAGTAAAAGTATAATAGATACCAGCAGCAACAGCAAAGGTGTCATCAATCCGCCAACACCCACCTCGTAGTTACGGTAAAGTTTATAAAATCCTACAATAATCAACAGGCCGATCAAACCGAAAGTAACAAAATGATACATCGGCACATAACGGGAATGGTTTTTATAATGTTGTTCAGGCATGACAGTAGTTTTGGGGTTATGCTGATGAAATTACTTTAAAAGATCCAGAACCTTCCAGATTTTTTCCCTTACAGTTCCGGGGTTGCCTTCAAAATTATTTACAATGAAAGAAAATGTATACTCGGTACCGCTTTTGCTTTTTACAAATCCTGTGTAAGATCTCACACCGCCGATATAGCCATCTTTCATTTTAATGCCATTCATTTCCGGCAAGGCATAATAGAACGAACTGAACCAGGATTGTTCCCTTGCATACTGCATTACCTTTACCAGTGCATGTGTGCTAACACGGTTTGCAGGAGAAAGGCCGCTGCCATCGATGATATTCAATGCTCCTTTGTCGATACCATTCTTATTCCAGAAATTCTTTATAACCGCAACACCACTATCTGTTGAACCGGTTCCTGTTTTTTCATAAGCGATCCTTTTCACAAATGCTTCGCCAAAAAGATTTACACTCTTTTTGAGGAACCAGTAATTGATACTGTCGAGTGTGGGTGAGACAATAGAATCGATCATTGCTGTGGCTTTATGCACGGAAGTTCCACGCATCCACAGTTCTGCACTTGAAAATGAAACTCCTTTTATCGCAATGCCATGCTTATCGAGGTACATGAACAGGTCATCTTTGAAAACCTTTGAAGGACTGGGCAGGCTGCCACTGATGACAAAAGGATCTTTTTGTAATGGAACAGTTCCCTGTGTAACGATCGTTTTCGAATATGGCGATGAATAAATATACCCATTGTCGCCGCTGCCTGCTTTACCAGTATGTATATTGTTCGTAACATCAACATCAAACAGCATTGGCCTTGCAAAACTGACCGTTGTGAGATCTCCTTCTTTCTTTCCCGGCTGCAAACCAAGATCGAACTGGTTCTCGTGCCAGTTGAACCCGTAGCAACCAGCTCCGTAATAGTTGCCTATATCCTGCCATACCCACCCGTCCGGTACGGGAGATATGCCATATTCCAGGTCTTCAATGACAAGGTTATCATTGAATATTGTCAACTGTTGCTTTTTCAATACCTGCAGTATCCTTGAAAATATGGCTGTATCTGATGTCTGCCTCCATCTCCAGCTTCCCAATGTTGGATCTCCATCACCGATCACGAAAAGGCATCCTGCGCCTACTGATGTTGAAGCATCCTTACCAATGAATGTCTTATAACGAAAATTCTTACCAAGCAATTCAAATGCTGCCGCACTGGTAACAACTTTCTGGCAACTTGCCGGCGCCAAACCAACCTGTTCATTCTTTGCAAAAACTGCTTTGCCTGTTTTACTTTCAACAACATACATACTGCTGATCGCATGGGCAAACTGCTTATCATTTTCCAGTTCGGTCATGGCCCTGGTAAGCTTTGCACTGATATCCTGCCCCGAACAATAAATTGATACCAATAAACACGCAATTAAATAAACTGTTTTCATGATTGGTTTTATCTTGCATTAAAATTAGAACAATTAAAAAGAAATAATGGTAAACACAAGCATTATAACCATTGGTGATGAATTATTGATCGGGCAGGTGATTGATACCAACAGTGCATGGATGGCACAACAGCTGAACAAGGCAGGTATAACTGTAACCAGGCGTGTTGCTGTTGGCGATGTATGGAATGATATCTGGAATGCATTGGACGAAGAAGCACCGCATGCTGATATCATTTTAATAACAGGTGGGCTGGGACCTACTGCAGATGACATCACCAAACCTTTGCTTTGTGAATATTTTGGAGCAAAGATGATCGTTGATGAAGCCGCACTGGCAAATGTGAAATATCTTTTTGAAAAAGTATTCAAAAGAACGATCACTGAACGCAATATCAAACAGGCTGAGGTTCCGGATGTTTGTACCGTGATACAAAATGAAAGAGGATCTGCCCCGGGCATGTGGTTTGAAAAGAATGGGAAGATATTCATAAGCATGCCGGGTGTTCCGCATGAAATGAAAGGCATGATGGAAACAGACGTGATACCGATGCTCTCGCAGAAGTTCAATATGCCATTCGTGGAGCACCGCACATTGATGACCTTTGGCATTGGCGAATCAGCGATCGCTGATATGATCATCGACTTTGAAACATCGCTCCCCGGAAACATAAAACTTGCTTACCTGCCCAACTATGGAATGGTAAGGCTAAGACTCAGTGCAAGCGGCCCTGATAAAAATGAAGTTGAGACCTTGCTTGATGAAAGATTTTCTGCGTTACAGCAGCTGGTATCATCTTACATTGTAACCAGTGAAGATGAAAGCATGGAAGAAGTGATCGGCAAACTCATGAAACAAAAGAACAGGACCATGTGCACAGCTGAAAGCTGCACCGGGGGATTCATTGCACACCTGGTAACATCAGTTCCCGGCTCATCTGCATATTACAATGGAAGTGTGGTGACTTATTCCTACCAGGCCAAAGAAGATATGCTGCAGGTTAGCAACAAAACCCTGGTGGAAAAAGGTGCGGTCAGTGAAGAAGTGGTGACTGAAATGGCCAAAGGTGCTATTAAGAATTTCAGGACAGATTATGCCATTGCAGTTTCAGGTATCATGGGGCCGGGTGGCGGGCTTCCCGATAAACCTGTGGGTACAGTATGGGTGGCCGTTGGCAGCAGTGAAAAGATCGTTACACAAAAACTGCATTTCCGTTTTGAAAGGCAATTGAATATACAGCTGACAGCAGTAAATGCATTGAATATGCTGCGTAAATTCATCCTGGAAAATGGCTAATGCTTTCCAATACAGCATCTTTTGCCGATTCTTTATTGAGTAAACCGATTTACTTACTTTTGCCCTATTATTGTATCACAATTTATTTTCAGTCGTATGAGTTTAATTGACCTGGTAATGCCAAAACTTGGAGAAAGCATCATGGAAGCCACCATCTTGAAATGGCATAAAAAACCCGGTGACAAGGTAGCACAGGATGAAACGGTGCTTGATATTGCCACTGATAAAGTAGACAGCGAAGTCCCATCCACTGCTGAAGGCGTTATTGAGCAGATATTATTCAATGAAAATGATGTGGTACCTATCGGTACGGTAATAGCAAAGATCAAAACAGGCGCTGCCACTTCCCAACCGGCAACTACGCCCCCACCTGCGCCAAAAGAATACGAAGAAGCAAAGATCGTGGAAGAAATACCTTACCAGCCTTCTGCAAATAATAACAATACAAATTCAAAGTCTGCCGCAAGGTTTTATTCTCCTCTTGTACTCAATATCGCAGCAAGTGAAGGTATCAGCATGGCTGAACTGGAAAATATCCCGGGAACCGGCCAGGACGGAAGAGTGAGCAAGAAAGATATACTCGCATTTGTTGCCAGCAGGGGCAATGTTTCTCATAAACCTACAATCAGCCAATCTGCAGAACCTGCTGCAGATAATAATAAGCAGGTTGTTGTTGCCGGCAGCCAGGAAGTGGCAAAAACAAGCAGATACAGCGGCAACGTTGAAGTGATCGAGATGGACCGCATGCGCAAGCTGATCGCAAAACATATGGTTGACAGTAAAGCTACAAGTGCCCATGTTACCAGCTTTGCAGAATGTGATGTTACAAACCTGGTATTGTGGAGAGAAAAGATCAAAAAAGAATTTGAAAAAAGAGAGGGTGAAAAGATCACTTTCACACCATTATTTATTGAAGCTATTGTAAAGAGCCTGAAAAAATATCCTTTGCTCAGCAGTTCTGTAGATGGTGATAAGATCATTGTAAAGAAAGATCTGAACATTGGTATGGCAACAGCATTGCCAACAGGTAATCTCATCGTACCGGTGATCAAGAATGCAGATCAATTAAATTTAGTTGGGCTTACCAGGCAGGTGAATGGGCTTGCCAATGCAGCAAGAACAAATAAATTAAAACCAGATGATACAATGGGTGGAACATTTACATTGACCAATGTAGGTACGTTTGGAAGTATCATGGGAACACCGATCATCAACCAGCCGCAGGTTGCGATCATGGCCGTGGGTGCTATCAAGAAAAGGCCCATGGTAATTGAAACACCACAAGGCGATAGTATTGCTATCCGTCACATGATGTACATATCATTAAGCTATGATCACCGTATCATTGATGGCGCATTGGGTTCAACCTTCCTGAACTCAGTGAGCAAGGAGCTGGAGAATTTTGATCAAAACCGCAGTATATAGTTAGCAGGTTTGAAAAAGGATGTGCTATAAATTATCAACTTAGTCAACATCTCATCAGTAAGTTTTAAGAACAGCCTTTATCACAGAATCTTTTTGAGCAATAGTATACTTCCTGAAGTTATACATGGAGGATTCCCAATCTCCATAAACAGGGTTCGGTAAAACAATGAAACGGTCTCCAAAGTCTGCTGCCGAGAAACTTGTATTGCGCATTCTTTCTGTTTCATTTCTTTTATCAAACAGGCTACTGAAATCTGCCAGGTTATCTCCCAGCAACAGCATGATCTCATGTGTAGCAAATACAGCCTGTCTTCTTGCTTCCTTACTGGAAGTATCTTTCTTAGCCATAAAATGGGCTTCATCAGCATTGGGCAGGTTGAATTTCTGGAGGTTCTTAATTGTGCTGGGTTTTTCCTTTTCAGTCCGGTTGGTTACATAAAATACTGTAACTCCTTTTGAAGCAGCATACTTTAAAAATGCTGCGGCCCCTGGTACCGTATCTGCAGAAGCTTTATCCGTCCATTCTTTCCATGAAACAGGTTCATAATCTTTTCCCCGCAATCCCTGCTTGGCCTGGTAAGGGCTGTTATCAAGTATGGTTTCATCAATATCTGTGATGATGGCCCTGGGTTTGTTAGATGCAGGTTTATAGTTATCCAGCCTCAGCTTTGCAATATTAAATGCCTGGAAACAAAGCGCCTTGTATTCGGCTACCCTTTGCTGGAATATGGTAGCAAAGATCTTTCCATCGACAACAATGCTTTCACTGGATGCACTATTACTGGTTGTAACCTGCTTTGCTGTGCATGCGCCGAGAAAAATCATACTTATAAATAAAATCTTCTTCATTTGTACCGGTTTGATCATTATAAAATACAATGTTATAGTTTTTATGGAAAAGAACGCTGATGATATTAATTCTTTATTTTTAGCGGGATAATTTCTTATATGAGATGCTTCTGTTCATTCCCTGTTTTATTCGTGGTATTATTTTCATCCTGCAAAACCAGTTCCAAAACTAAAGTGGAGAACATAGTGACTGCACAAAGGAACCTGATGCCTGCTGACAGCATCATCCAAAAACAGAAAAAAGGTGTTGATATATATGCCACAGGAAATCAACCTGCAGACTGGTCACTGGAAGTTGATCTTGACAACCTTGTATCATTTAAGGCTGCCGATGGCATGAACCTTAACTTATTGCCTGCATTCGGGAAAAAAGAAACATCTCTTCAAAAAGAAACTTACCGTATGCAAACCGGCCAGGGCATGCTGACGATAGAAATATTCGATACCGGTTGCAAGGAAGGGTCTCCCGGTAAAAAAATTGAAGTAACTGTCGGCAACAAACATTACAGCGGTTGCGGAAGGTATTTATTTGATCACCGTTTGAATGATAGCTGGGAACTGGAATCGATCAACAATGACCGCGTGGTTGCTGCCGATTTCAATAAAGGCCTGCCCCGGGTTGACTTCGATCTCCAGGCAAATAAAATGAACGGGTCGGATGGATGCAATACTATCAGTTCGGCCATTGAAATAAAAGGTAACAGGATAAAGTTCTCAGTCTTCACCGGAACAAAAATGTCTTGCAGTAAAAATAAAGCTGAAAAAATATTCTCTACAATGCTGAGCAATAAACTGGTTGATTATTACCTGGAGAATAACAAGCTGGTCCTGTATCTTGAAGATGACAGCAAACTTTATTTCAAAAGAAAAACCCTATGATCTAGATCGCCATACAGGTGGGTTCAAGTTTTATAGGGAAGTTGCATGAATTGGCGATAAAACATTTCTTATTGGCTTCGTGGTGCAGTTCATTCGCTTTATCTATCTTCGATCTATCTGTGATAGTGACCATGGGATGTAAAACAACTTCTGTAAAATGTCCGCCGGAAGCAGTTTCCAGCATTGTACCTGTCGCTTCATCTTTGTAATCTGTCACTACAATATCATTATCAGAACATAAATGCAAAAACCAAAGCATATGGCAGGATGATATTGATGCCACAAGCAGGTCTTCAGGATTGTATTTTGAAGCATCTCCCATGAATGCAGGATCAGAAGAAGATTCAATGATCGCTTTATTTGCAGCACTGATAAGATGGCTTCGGTGGTAGCCCCGGTAATGACTGGTGCCTTCTCCCCTGTTACCCGTCCACTCGATATTTATTTTATACACATGCTCCTTACCCATAACCTGTTCTTTTAAAGATATTCTTTTAATAATTCAATAAAGTGCTGCCTTGTTATCATTACTGCTCCTAAACTTTCCAAATGACTCGTGTACATCTGGCAGTCGATCAGCTGAACTCCTTCTTCTTTTAATTGCTGAACCAGTTTTATAAATGCGAACTTACTTGCATTGGTCATTAAACTGAACATACTTTCGCCAAAGAATAATGTTCCAAGTCTTACGCCATATAAACCTCCAACAAGTTTATCATTGTGCCATGCTTCGGCACTGCATGCATACCCAAGCTTATATAACCGGGTATAGGCATTGATCATATCATCATTGATCCAAGTACCGTCAGCGTCTTTTCTTTTAACGCTGCTACAGGCCTTTATCACTTCTTCAAATACAGTGTTGAATGAATACCTGAATTGTTTTCTCCTGATCACCTGTTTCATGCTGTCGCTCACATGCAGTTGCCCGGGAAATAAAACAAATCTTGGATCCGGGCTCCACCAGCAGATGGGATCCTCATCGTTGTACCACGGGAAGATGCCATGCCGGTATGCTTCCAGCAACCTTTCAATGCTCAGGTCGCCACCGATGGCAAGAAAACCGTTCTCGTCAGCAGTTTCCACTGGCGGGAAAGATAAGTTATCACCCAGGATATGCATATACATTCACTTAACTCGTAGCTTCTTTAATGGAATCTTTAAAAGCAGCAACAATCACGCTGTTGTCTTTATACAACAATGTTTCATTCACCATCAGCCTTATCAATCCATCTTCTCTTTTTGACTGAATGAAGATATTATATTTCTCAAGCATTGTTTTAGCGAACTTCTGTGCATCGATCTTGGCATCCAGTGCAAGCATGAAAATATTGGTACCGTTTTTAACAGGACTGATCTTCACGCCCGGGATCTGGTTCAGCATTATGAAAAGTTCCGTCGACCTGATCACAGTATTTTTCATTTTTTCTTCAAAACCTTCCAGCATTTGAAGTGCCATTGCTGCATTTGCCCAGTTGCCAAATACAGTTCCACCATGCACTTTAATAAGATGCCCATTTTATCGATCACGGCTTTATCGCCACAAAGAACCGCACCTCCTGCAGCTCCAAGATATTTGTACAAAGAAATATAGATCGTATCAAAATAAGAAGCATATTCTTTTATTGAAACACCCGACCATGCAGAAGCCATGTAGATCCGGGCACCATCCAGATGCATCTTATACCCGTTTGTTTTACAATAGGCAGATATCTTTTTAACTTCTTCTATAGGCACCATCGCTCCTTCTGTTCTCCTGTTCGGTATCTCAATGGATATGGCTCCAATGCCTGACTTGAACACTTCCCCGTGATCATGGTAAGCAATTGATTGTTTCAACTCGTCAAGTGTAAAACCGGTCTCTTCTTTTCTCAGTGGTATCAATCTTTTATTAAAGACAGACTGTGCAGCATCGGCTTCATCCCTGTACACATGACTTGTTTCCTGCACGAACACTTTACTGTTCTCAGCACTCAACACATGAATGGCAAGCTGGTTTGACATTGTGCCTGATGGCATATATATCGCTGCTTCCTTACCGGTGATCGCCATGAATTTCTTTAATAGTTTTTCAACATGTCCCCCTTCACCATAAAAATCCCTTTCAATTGGTGTTGCTTTATTTATCTCCTGCAGCTTGGCAATATATTCTGCAGGCCGGAACATAATGCCATCATTGATAAAATAAACCCTGTCCGTATCCTCGAACCATTGCTCCTGTTTTTCTGCAGATGACAATAGTGGCATAGCAGTTGACAATGCCGGCAACACGGATAGTCCCGACAGCCTTATGAAATTCCTGCGGTTAAAATTTTTCATGTATAATTTTTTGAACTGTTATTTGGATGCGATCTCATCAATTGCCCTGATGAGTTTATCAAGGTCTGACAGTTTGGTATAAACATGCGGGGTAACACGAACACAACTTATGTTCTCCCATACAATGCCGACTGTATGGATCCTGTATTTATTAAAAAGCTGGTTGTCCAGTTCTGCTACTGTCATTCCATCAACACTTACACCACAGATGGCACAGGAAAATGCAGGATCAAGCGAAGTATGGATCTTTACTTTTGGATTTTTCTTTACAGCAGAGGCCCAGTAATGTTTGAGGTAGTGAATTCTTTTTTGCTTCCTTTCCGGACCGATGGCATTGTGAAAGTTAATGGCTTCACCAATGGCCTGTTCTATAGGAAAGCTTCTTGTGCCAAGGGTTTCAAATTTTCGGATATCATCACTGTCAGGCTTATCATTGCTCAACAATGGCCATATCTTTTTTATCTTATCCCGTTTCACCCATAACATACCACTGCCGATCGGCGCACTTAAAAACTTGTGCAGGCTGGTGCCGAAATAATCGGCCTCAAGATCAGGAATTTTAAAATCGATCAACCCAAAAGAATGAGCACCATCAACCAATACCTCGATGCCTTTTCCATGCGCCATCCTTGCTATTTTTTTCACCGGCATGATCTGTCCCACCCAGTTAATCACATGCGTGATATGAATAAGCTTTGTTTTTGACGTGATGGCATTTTCAAAAACCTTCACGATGGCATCATTGTCATCAACAGGAAAATCAAAACTTACCTGTTTGTAAACAATGCCTTCCCTCGATTCTCTTTGCCTCCATGCATTGATCATGTTTGGATAATCCTGTTTGGTACCGATGACTTCATCTCCACGCTGCAATGGTAACCCAAAGATCACCGTATTCAATGCTTCTGTTGAATTGCGGTTGATAGCAATCTCTTCAGCAGGAACACCGGCAAGTTCTGCAAGTTTTTCACGCAGGGGCTCTCTTCCCATATCTAGCACACGCCACATAAAATAGGAAGGCCCTTCATTTGACAGTTTATTATACCTGTCAACTGCATCCTGCACCACCCTGGGAGCAGGACTTACACCTCCATTGTTGAGATTTATAACATTTGGATTGACTGAATAACACTGCTGTATCGTAGTCCAGTAATCTTCATCAGCAGCAATATCATCTGCAGAAAGGAGGGCAACTTTTTTATTGGCATCTTCAAATTCAGCAGCATGGAGTTCATTGAAAAGATTGTTTACAGAAAATGCCCCGACCATCAGCCCGGCTCTTTGCAAAAAATTCCTGCGACTTCCCTGCATAACAGATTATTGAGAACAGAAAGTTAACTATTTAAAAAGACATTACGTACCTAATATCACTTCTTCTTTTCCCTGATCGCTTTAAATTCTGAACCTTCTTTCCAGCCCGGCAGTTTATCTCCGAATGCAACGCGTTTGCCAACCTGGAATAATAATTTAAGGTCTTCAATGCCACCTTCAAATGTCCATGTTGAATCGATCTCATCTGAAGGGCGGTGATAATGATGAGCTGTAAAATCATCTTCCAGCTTTTGTCCATATTCTTTCCCTTTACCCACAACATCCACGCCCGATCCGGCATATAATGCAGGGATCCCCACTTTGGCAAAATTGAAATGATCCGAGCGGAAATATGAACCGGCTTCAGGATGCACTTCAAAAGAAATATAACGGCCTGATCTTTCAGCTTCTTCTTTTAATATATCTTCCATATCCGATTGACCCTGTCCAACAACAATAACGTCTTTTGTTTTTTCAAACCTGTTCAGTCCATCCATGTTTATTTCCGCAATTGTTTTATCAACGGGGTAAACCGGGTTCTGTGCATAATAGGCAGAACCCCAAAGTCCCTGTTCTTCAGCAGTAACAGATAAAATGACGATCGTTCTTTCGGGTTTTGTCTTCATTGATTTGAAAGCACGTGCCAGTTCCAGTAAACCTGCGGTACCGGATGCATTGTCCAACGCACCATTATAAATTGAATCTCCTGTTTCATCAGGTTTGCCGATACCGAGGTGATCCCAATGCGCTGTATAGATGATCACTTCATCAGGGTGTTTTGTTCCGGTGATCTTACCGATTACATTGTATGATTTATTGTAAGTTGAAGTAACCTGTATGCTTGTAGAGAGTTTTATGCCCAAAGGGAATCCTTTTGTTCCTCTTGTTGATGCATTTTTGACCAGCGAAGAATCTTTACCTGCTGAAACCAGTAATTTATTTGCAGCATCGGCTGTAACCCAGCCAATGATATCGCAATAAGAAATATTCTTCCCACGGTTATCGAGGTGCAGCTTGGATGAATTCCAGTTGTTCTGTACTACAGTGAAAGGATAGCTTGCTGCAGCAGTATTGTGAATGATCAGGCATCCTTTTGCTCCCTGCCTGGCAGCTTCCTCGAATTTATAAGTCCAACGGCCATAGTATGTCATCGTTTTGCCTTTGAACATTGTTGTATCATTGGTATCAAACCCCGGGTCATTCACTTTTACCAGCACAATCTTTCCTTTTACATCCAGGCCGGCATAATCATTCCAGTTATATTCAGGAGCTACAACACCATAACCTGCAAACACAAGTTCATCATTATTAAAACTCACTGAAGAATCATCTTTATCCGTCCAGATCACATAATCATCAAAGCCCTTCAATGCAAAATTTCCTTTTGCTGATTGTACCTGCATCTCATTTGAAGGCTTGCATGCAATATTCACCATCGGCACTTCCTGCAGGTAACTATTCCCATTACCTGGTTCCAGTCCTGCATTTGCAAAATGCTGCTGCAAATAAGCCACTGTCCTTTTTTCTCCTTCAGTGAAAGGTTTGCGTCCGAGAAAAGAGTCAGATGCAAGTTCGCTGACATGTTTTTTCAGGCTATCGGCGCTGAAAGCAGCAACACCATCTTCATGATCCGGTATGTCATTTTTGGAATTACAGGATGCAACCAATACGATGATCGCTGCAGGAAATAATTTAAAGATTCTGGGCATAATAGACTTGTTATGATTTTTGAAGGTTCAATTTATGTATCTCTGTTGGTAATTCATTTAAAAAACCTGTTTCTGACCAGGTAAAGCCATATTTGGCCAGTAATTTTTTGGATGCGATATTATCAGGGTTTACCAGTGCAACCAGGTCTTTGATATAAGGAATGGTTCGTGCGTGGCTGATGAAGCAACCTGCTACTTCTGTCGCATATCTTTTACCCCAATACTCCGGGAGCAATGAGTAACCTATCTCTGCAGTATCATCTTTAACAAAAACAAGTTTACCCAGACCAATAAAATTATCCCTCGTCTTTTCATATAACATATAAAAGCCTGTATTGCCAGCCTGGTGATTAATATCTGTCATATTCTTTAATCTTGCCTGTGCTTCTTTAAGGGTAAGTGCTTTGCCCGTGATATATCGCATTACATCCTCGTTCATCGCCATGCCAAGATAAACCTGCAGGTCGGCAGTGGTTATTTTTTTATATACAAGCCTTTCAGAAAAAAGATCCATCAAAGTGATCGTATTTTATTGAATGATGATATAACCGGGAAAATCCTTGCGGCTCCATGTTCCGGGGGAAGCATGGCTTCCCATTTTAAAATCAATGTGTACATATTTTATTCCAGGGACAGAGGTCAGGTTTATCACAGTTTGCGCAAGATATTGTGCAGCCCCGCTTGACCCCATCTGTTCTGTAAGATAATCGCTGTTGATAATCTTAAGATCAATGGTTTCGTTCTTAATATCAATTTTCTCAAGCTGGATATTTTCGTATTGCTGGTTTAACCCGCTTATTACAGAATCTGCATTGACAGAACTGGTTGAAACAGCCGGATTTTTCTTCAGTGTCTTTTTATCTTCATCCACTTCCCATACATAATAACCTTTTGTATTCACCACTTCATAAGACGAATCTGGTTTTGCAAGAGCGGTGTAAGTTGTATCAACGGTTTCTGTTGTCATTGAATCAGCATCTGCATTCCCTGCATCAGTTCTGTTACTATTGCAAGCAGTCAAAAACAAGATCACCGGTAACAGTTTTGTCAGTTTCATAGTCCAATTTTATTGAATTGCTCAAACATCGTTCCAATGCTTAGGTAAATATGTCTATATTTTTTCCAGGTTGTGTTTGGTGAATTCATTTTCCAGTGTTCCAGTATTCAATGTGGTAGCCGGCTCAAAGAGCATCACATGCACTTCCTTCCCTGCTACAGGCCTGTGTTCTGTACCCCTTGGGATGATGATAAAATCACCTTCTCCCAATTCAATGGTCTTGTTCCGCAGCTCCATATTAAAACTTCCCGAGATAACGAGAAACATCTCATCTTCATTATCATGCTTATGCCACACAAAGGAGCTGTCGAACTTCACCAGCTTCACATGCTGCCCATTCAGTTCCCCAACTATCTTGGGATCAAAATAACTACTGAACATGCTTAACTTTTCCCTGATGTTCACTTTTTCGATATTCATGGTATACTATTTAATGATATTAAAAGCAAGTAACATAGTTGTGATAAACAAAAACAATAACCCAGTCAGGAAAACAATATCGGCAACCTTTTCATAGCGTTCCCCGGGAGTGGATTCATTCCTCATGGCCAAAAAAGACAGCAGGCTGCTGATCATGAACATGATAATGGCAACCGTTGTCAGCTCATCCATTATCGTAACTGATTTGAGTTTCATAACATTCAAAGATGTCAATACAACAAAACAGATCCCCAGCAATGTTGCTGAAGTATTCAGTATATGTGGTGATTTATTATTGTCTGCCATGATCGTTCGATGAAATTTTATCCAGTTTGTGGTTGATCTCTTTGAGCAGGTCGTATTGTTTTTCCTGTGTATCGAATAAGGTCTTTACCTCTTCCTGCAGCAGCAGGTCCATCTTCTGGTGAAGGCTTCTTATCTGTATCTCTGCTTTAAGATTGATCATATAATCATTCTCATTCTGCTTCCTGTCCTTTTCTTCTTTGCGGTTCTGGCTCATCATGATCACCGGCGCCTGTAAAGCCGCAATACAGGAAAGCACAAGGTTCATCAGGATGAAGGGATAAGGATCGAAATGTGCATTTGCCGGCGCAGCTACATTGTAAATGATCCAAAGAATAAGTATGATGGTAAATGTGATGATAAAATTCCAGCTCCCGCCAAACCTGGCAACTTTATCAGATACTCGCTGGCCTCTCGTAAGTATTTCCTTTGGCTGATGCAGTAACCTGTAAATAATCAGATTTTGTTCCTTGATCGTTTCCTCAACGATATCATGCAGCTTTTGAAGGTGCTGGGTTTCATCTGTCATTAATTGACCGATATCTTTTGCTTTCATGTAAAATGATTTTTACAAATTTACATGCTCTGGTAGTTCATTCGCATTTACAATCATGTAGAAACTGTTAAAGAGATGCCGGGATCGAAAGACTCTGCATTATTGAACGCTGATGATGCTGTACATGATACATGGTAAAATACATCATCTCCCGGATAGTTAATTTTCCCAACAACGGGTGTGGCAATATGCATGCATCAAGCTGTTCTTCTGTAAATCCTTCAATATGGCGGCAAAGTTTTTTTACCGCCGAAAGTAATTTGCCCTTTAGCTGTTGCCTTTCAGCAATGGATACCGGTTTCGGGATAAATGGAGCAGATGCCACGCCACCAGCCTGCAGTTTATCATGATACTTCTTAACCAGCCCTTCATAATCTTTCGATGGCCTGTTCGCCCTGCCAAATACCATTTTGATGACAAAGGCCGGCAGCAGCAATCCCTTTGACAGTGGCGATACAGCCAGGTAAATATGTTTCATCTGTTGTCCTGCTGTCCATTTATTATTAACAGGCAATTCAAACTCTTTTTCATTCAGTGAATCAAGCAGGTCAATAAATTGCCGGTGGTTCTCCTGCAGCTCCTGTATGATGAGTTCTTTTGTCATTTGATATATTTATATTATCAACTGGATCCTTCAACCAATATCCAGCAACGAGCATTCATTATCCAGTATCATCTTCTACTCCACCTTCAATCCCCAATCCCTTCCTTTTTCTGTTGCAGGCAACCCTGTCTTGATCCATGCCGCAGGTTTTGCATCCTTTAAATAATAATCAAAGAACTGGCCCAGCCTTACAGAAAGATCTTTGCGGTTCTTTCTTTCAACCAGGTTATGATCTTCGCCATTATATTCCAGCATCCATACTTTTTTGCCAAGCCTTCTCAATGCAGTGAAATATTCAATGCCCTGGTACCACGGTACAGAACCATCTGCATCATTGTGCATGATAAGCAATGGGGTGTTCACTTTATCTGCACGGAACAACGGTGAATTCTTTACATAAAGATCAGGACGCTGCCAAAGCGTGGCACCGATACGGCTCTGCTGTTTCTCATACTGGAATTGCCTGTTAAGACCGGAACCCCAGCGTATGCCACCATAAGCACTTGTCATGTTACTTACCGGTGCACCTGCTCCTGCTGCCCGGAACATATTTGTGCGTGTAATAAGATATGCAACCTGGTAGCCGCCCCAGCTTTGTCCCTGTATAGCCATCCTCGTACTATCTACCCACGGCATCTTTGCAAGATATTTAGCGGCGCTTACCACGCTGTTGTAAGCACTTTCACCAGGTTCGCCTGTTTTATAATATATATTCGGATCGAAAACGATATAACCATTGCTTACAAAATATGGAATGTTGATCGTCGATGCACTGGGCGCCGGGGCACGATAAGCATAGAGTCCATCTGCATCACGTTCATAGAAATAAAGGATCACCGGGTATTTTTTCTTTTCATCAAAATTTTCCGGCCTGAATAACAAACCCTCACTCCATTTTCCATCAAACATTTTCCACCTTTCCAATCGAACGGTAAGCCAGTTGTAATCTTTCTGCTGTGAGGCAACGTCTGTGAGTTGCGTGATCGAATCAAGTGCATTGCCTGCAAATAACTCAGATTCGCTGATATTGCTTCGCTGGTAGATGTATGCATTTGCTTTCCGGGCTTTTATTACTGAAGAAAAACTATATGGCCCGCCCATAATGAATTTCGGATCGGCAACTTCATTCACTTTTTTGCTGTAGAAGCTTGTATACTTATCCAGTTTATTCAGGGTCTGCAGTATAATGGTTTCATCAGGATCAATGTACCTTTTTTCCTTGTCGAACCTGATATAATTCATTTCTGATTTAGCCTGCTTAGCCCAGCCGTTGGTAATATTCCTGGGTTGCTCAATACCCAAAGGATCCACCTGCCAGATATCATATACATCATTGATGAGAATATAACGGTCATCTGCGATCCATCCTGTTGTACCGGTTGGAGATGGATAATCGGGAACATCATTTTCTATATCATACAGCGGTTCTTTTATTTTCTCGGTGATATTTTTTACTGCACCTGTTGATATATTATATGTGAAATAGTTTTTCGAAGCAGGATTGTACCAGTATACATATTTTCCTTTCGGCGATGGAATAAAAAAACCAGGACTCGCATCCTGCACCAGTTTTCTTTTACCATCAATGGTACTTATCATGTAAGCTGTTGTCTTAGCCCTTCCCTCCCATTGGTTCTGAATACGGTTGTTCTTCGTGCTTTGGGCCAACACCCAATCTGCATTGCCTTCATCCACTATCGTGATATTCTCAGCATCTTCAGCTCCCAGTTGTACCAGTCCTGGAGTGCCGGGTCTTATCACAGCAGTATAAGCTCTTTTAAGTTCCTGCGAAAGGTTCTTTAATTGTTGCGGCTGCAGGTAATCATCATTATAATGCCAAACATCCAGCCGGGCAAGTTCGAAATCAACAAGCGTAGTATCTTTTGGAGGCTGGATCGGCGCTACTGCAAAAAATAATTTTTTTCCATCTTTACTGAACATGACAGCAGCATTGTCGCTTACGGTACTTCCCAGGCTCATGCCCTGCGTATTCTTTTCTGCAATGACGGTGGCGGTATCCTGCCCTGCTGCATAATACCAGAGTTTATAGAACTTCTGCAATGCTTTGGCACTGCTGTCTCTCTCTGCAACGAAGGCAAGCTGGTTGCCCTCTTTATCAAAACTGAAATTCTTTGCATCATTGAAACCCGACATAATGGTATCAACTTTATCAGCATTCAACCGGTACATCAAAATACAGGCTTTGCTGTTACTGTCCTTTGAATTTTTCGAAGTCTCTATCAACAGCCTTGTTCCTTTATCATCAAATAAATATTCACTCACCAGTTTGAATGTTCTTTCTTTTAAACTGTTCATATTGCGGACAACAAGGTCAGTACCCTCGGAGAATGAACTGCTGCCGGCATCATCTCCATCAGCGTCCATGTAATAAGAAGAGAGGATATCATCGGCTTTTTTATAGATCTCTTTCACGGCCTTTTGTGCAGCAACGATCACTTCTTCCTTCCCAATACTTCCCTTTATCGAATCCAGTGATTTGCGTATCACTGAATCAGCAAGCTTTGTCAGCATGTCAACTTTGATCTTTATTGAATCGGGAACGGGTTTCTTTTTGGTTGTATCGGGCAATGGTTTTTCCATTTGGTAAGCCAGCCAGCCAGCTGCTTTTTCAGGTGTTTTAAAACCTTTCACACGGCTGATCCTGGTCACACTGTCCTGTCCCAGCTCAACTATTGCCAACGAATCCTTTGTCATATCCTCAGTCTTTTTCTTTTTGATCCTCGCCTGCCTTGTTTCCTGGTAAACAGGTTTTATCCTGAAAATGGCAAAGCGGCTGTCATCAGTGATCACAGCGCCATAGCCTCTTGGAACGATCTTCTTATAATTTGTTTTGATATGCTGGATGATCATATCCCCATCGCCTTCCTGTGCATTGATACTGTATACAACATAATTACCATCGTTGCTGATCATTCTTTCAGCTACAGATTTCCAGCCATCGTACACCGAATGATCGAGTGGCTTTTTATCCTGGGCATATACATGAAAGCTTGACAATAAAAGGAGAGAGAATATCCTGGTTCGCATAATAGATTTTTATGCGATAAAGTTATTGGAAACATTGCAAACTGTGCTTACCATTCGTATATTATGAAATACCCCGTTTCCTGTAATAATTTTTTTCAAGCAGGTTTAGAATGAACAGGGATATTACCAGCCATACCAGGCTGATCGCAAAACCTGTGATCACATCACTGGCATAGTGAACGCGAAGGTACACACGGCTCAATCCAATTATAAATGTTATTAAAAGTAATAAAGTGATCAGCGAATACCGAAGCCATTTCCGATCGATCTTTTTAGACACCATGTAAATAAGTATTCCAAAAAAAGCAAAACTCATGAAAGCATGTCCGCTTGGAAAACTGAATCCCTGCACTTCACTGAGCAGCGGATCCAATGGCCTTGGCCGGGTAAAAATGTATTTAAGAGAAAACATCAGTGCCAGGCTGCTGGTAGCAACAGAAAATATCTTTATTGCAAACCATTTATTCTTTTCTATGAAAAAAGTATAGGCTATCAATAACAGGTTTGCAGGTATAAGAAAATACTGGTTACCGAAAAAAGTAAAAAACTCCATCACCGATGTGGCAGAACTGTTTATATAGGGTTCAAGCATGGCAAAAACATTCAGATCAAACTGGTCTTTCTTTTCCAGGATAATAAGCTTGATAAAAAAGACCATTGTGATCAAAGAGGCTATGAAAGTTACCAGTACAACCACCAGCTCAATTGATATTAATTTTATATCCGGAACCATTTTACCTGCAGACGGAACAGTTTGCCTGGCCATTATTATTCATTTTAGATTTTCAATGCATAAAGCTCAATTTCCACAGATTTACCTTTCAGATCAACTTTTCCCAATGATTCAGTTTGAAATTCCTGCATATCACTGTTTTTGACAAAGTCAGCAGATACGATAAAATGCTGGTTCAGTTCATTGCATGCGCTGCGTATCCTGGAAGTGGTATTCATTGTATCTCCACTCATGGCAAGGTCTTTTTTTATTACGCCGATCTCTCCTACCGTTACATCCCCAATATGAATGCCAACCCTGAATTCAGGCACCTGGTTATAATGCCGCCGGTAGTACAATGCCTTCTGCTGGATATTCTTTCTTGAACCGATCACAGCCATCAGGGAATTCTTTATGTTGCCTTTTGTATTCAGCCATGAAACAACGATCTCATCGCCTACATACTGGTAGATCCTCCCGTTGTGCTCGATCAGCGCCATGGATATATCATAAATGAATTCACGTATAAAATAAAAATATTGCTGGTGCCCCATCTTTTCTGCAATTGGAGTAGAATCCTTGAGGTCAATGAACATAACGATCCTGTTCTCAACTTTAGGAATGCGGTATTTTCCCATCAGGATATCCTTAAAGACACCGGGAGAATACTTTTCATTTATTTCTATGTACAACTGCGTTACTATAAATAATGCCAGCCAGTAAAATATTTTCTGGAAGAACCATATCAAACTGATGCCTTTATAAATAAATGTGTGAATGGCGGAATTAAACGTCTGGCCAAGTATGAATTTATTTTCAATAAAGTGAACGATGAAATTCATTAAGAATGCTGCAGCCAGTAAGACAAGACACTTTAATAAGAAGCTTACACCTAATGGGTAATGCCTGAAGATCCTTTTAAGCGTAAAAACAAAAAGATACCCCATTCCAAGACTCATGATGAATACGAGAGATTCCCTCAGCAAAAGTTTTTTCAGGGGATCACTGATATGAGATAGCTGTACGGTTAATGTTATCACCAGGTCAATGATCGTCCAGAATACTGCAATTGTCAGTACGGTCCGGAAACGGTATTTCCTTGCGGGTGAAAAAAATTGGTTTGGTTTGTCGAATGCTACCATTGTTATGAGGATAAAGATAGCCTTCGGTTTTTTCACTTACTGTAGAGATCCTCGTGGGGAAATTTTTTCTACAAAAAACATCCTTTTAAAACGGTGAACTGCCGGGGTTTGTTATATGTGTACCTACTTCCGGGGTCCCGCTGTTCAAAAAGGCAGCTATCGCAAAAGCAATTACTGAAATAATGATGCCAATCATGAAGATATTGTAAGCAAGCCGCAATAAACGGTATTTTCTACCCAGGACGACTCCCAGAAAATAAATATCCTTTATCATTGAACGATAGAGATAATCCGAATCCCTCATCATGGTACGCATGGCTTTTTCATATGTGTCGTGGTCTACCTTGTAAAAATTACCAAAGAAAAGCAGGTTCACTTTTTTCGACAGGATATCTTCATCGTTGAATGTTCCGGAAGTGATCTTGGGCCGCGTTGCAAGAATGGCCAGTACGATCGTTATCAATGAAGCTGCCAGGAAAATGATGGTTGGAATGGCAAGATAACTGTCGGTCTGCAGTTTCCTGAGCAATATCGACAGGATCAAAGAGATGATGATGGCATTTACAGAGATAAGGATATTTGCTTTGCTGTCGGCCATTTCACTCAGTGCATTGTGATTGGATGACGTAAGGCGCAGCATGGTCTGCATCCCTTTGGTGGTGCCTTCCTTCTCCGTGATGATCGGGCCGAGTGCTTCATTGCTTGTTTCAGCAGCCAGTACATCCCCCAGTTTCTTTTCTATTTTCTTAAGATTTTCCTTTTTCCCTTCATTCAAAGCATCCTGGCAATAAGATGTATAATATTGGTGATACATCAGCAATTTATATGTCTCCTTGTTAAAGGATTTCTTTGATATACCTCCCTTTTTCGTTTTAGTCCATTCTTCGAAGACCAGTTTATTGGTATTCTTGAATTCTTTTGTCCCGAAATTAAAGCTGTCAGCATCACAGAGTATCTCCTGCAACAATCCATTAGGCTTGGTGGGGTATTTGGTTGCCATGATACAATCAGCAACGGCTTCCACTACGCTTACTTCATAATCCTGCTGCTGGAAAAAGGCTTTCATCACTTCCACACTTTTTGCTTCATGCTCGGCAGGAGCTACAAAAAGATAACCTGTATCATGGAACCAGGCTGCAACAGTTATAACTGCAAGTTCTTTCTCAGATAACCGGTAATGGCCGGCTATCTCATTCACCTTATCAACAACATACTTGGTATGATCCAGGTTGTGGAACACAAGATTGTCATTCCTGTTCTCAAGAAATAATTTTGAAACATGTTGTTCTGCACGCTTAATTAAACCCGTATAATCCATCACTGTCATTTAAAAATTAATATTGAATTTGGTACCGAGTGATATATTTATGATCCGGTCTTCATTAGAAAAACCAACAGAAACCGAAAGTGATACCAGGCTATAAGGTACAAAATACAAACCGGCTCCAAAAGAGCTATGTATCTTTTTTGAAGGCTGTTTCGACATCCATACTTTTCCAAGATCATAATAGCCCATCAGTCCCACGTCGCCGGGGAACAAATACGACTTTGACTTGAATAACCTCAACCTCAGCTCCGTACTTTGGTAAGCCATGGTACGACCGGAGAACCTGTTCTTCCTGAACCCACGCAGGTAATTATTGGCGCCGATAGACATGGCCTGGAAATATTCAAAATCCTTGCTGAAAATATGCCCAATACCCAGCCTGATAACGGCTGCAAGCCTGCTCCTGTCGGATATGGATGCATAGATGGTCATATCAGAACTCAATTTGGTATAAGCATGGCTGTTGCTGTTTATCCCATCCATATGCGTAAAATCTGTATACCAGGTGAGCCCCCTTGTTGGATATATCTCACTATTGGTATAATTGATATCAGCTTTAAACTTAAATCCTGCATAATCCTTAGTGCCAAATATACCCAGTGAATCACGGCCAATGATCGCCGGGTCACTTAATATACGATCCTTTGTATTTTCCAGATGGTTCCAGTAATGATAATATGTGGGGCCAATGGCAACATTAAAGAAACTGGTCAGGCGCTTTCTTAAAAAAATGTCGCCCTGGAAATAACTGTTCCTTACACGGTAATATGTTCTGGGCCTTGTCTTGTCGTAAACCGATTCATTTCCATAACCAAAAAAGTTGCTCAGTGTTGGATTCACCAGCTCGGCATTTACTACAATATCATTCTTGAAAATGACCTTGTTGAATATTCCATGATATTTCACCTGGTAAGCCCCAAAGCTCGGAGCATACAGGGTGGTCAGTCGCTGGTATGTTGCATAAGGTTCTTTGCGGAAACCATAGGTATGGGAATTCATGCCAATACCTACCAGGAATTTATCTTCCGGGTTATACCCAAGGTTCAGTAAAGGGAATATGGTTTTATTGTATTGATAGCCGTTGTTCTTATAATCGATCACCGATGTATTGGAAGATGTTTCTTTGGTTGTCCGGTGCAGGCGCTGGTAAACATTTTTTTCTGTAGACAGGTCGTATACAAAATTCTTCACATTGCCTTTCAGGTTAAATGTATCATTGCCTTTGCCACCAATAATACGGATCCGCATCCTCCTGGCACTTACATTTTCATCTATCTCGAATTTGTCATCACCATTCAAACCAAACAGGCGCAACTCACGTGTTTCCCTGGGGTTGAATATCCTGTGATACATCACTGTTGCCGAATCTGTTTTATCATTCTTTTTGTACACTGTTAATTCAATACCCGCGGGATTGTCTTTAACATGAAAGTATTCTTCCTTATTGCTTCCTGCAACAGAAACTGTTTTTGAAATAAAACCGTAATAATGCAGGGCTGCTTTTAAGAGTTGATTCCTGCGGCTGATGAGTTTTTCTTCTATCATCTTTGAATCAAGCACAGCAATGGTATCAGGTAATTTCCTGGAAGCTGTTCTTATTACATCATCAGTAAGATTATGCTGGAATGATCTTGTGATGCTGTCCCATGCAGCTTTATCAAGATTATTCAGAAAGAGCCTGTCAAAATCCCTTGCAACGAAATTCAGCCCGTTAATATCCTTGATATTCTTTTTAAAACCCTGGAGGAAACGCATATGCCGTAATGATAAATATGCTGTTGCCAATCCATCTGAATTAAAAAAAGCCTGGTCCCTGTCCTTTGGAATGGGATAATACAGTTTTCCTTTCCCGGTATCCGCGGTGCCCCATCGCCACTGATCAGCATGGCGGTCAAAATCGCCGATCAGCATATCGAGCAATCTTGCATTCAGTACTTTCTGCTGGTCAACATGGTTATCATTATCCTCGTACATTTTATTCAGCACTTTGTCTGTGCTCTTGGTATCCTTATCATAAGGATCCGGTGTGCGGCTTTCCAGCACACATACCGTATTTGCAAACAACGGGCGGTAATAGCCAAATGCATAATCATCAGGAACAAAGAAATACTCCGGGTCAGGTGTAGGCACTCCTACCGCTCTTGAAAGATCCGGAACCACCAGCGGTGCATAGGGATGGCTTGCAGAGATCATATCTGAAACAATGTGCTCGGCAACGGTGTTGCGCAGGTTCTCGGGCAATGCTTTTTCAGGATCTTTTTCAACTGAACGAAGGACCCATTCATTGCCCTGCTTGTCTCTTAGTTTCAAAGATTTTGTCTGCTTGCCGCCACCGAGGCTTTCAATCGTAAAACCACCTTTCTCTTTGCGGATGTTGAACTCCTTTAATACGATGGGGGCACTCCATTCCTTCCTGTAATTTTCTCCCAACAGAACTTTCTTAAATCCCGTATAGTTCTTGTATTGATCCGTTGCCGAAATAACAACACTGTCCTTAAAAGCATATTCAACCCTTCTTACCGTATCTGCAGGCTTCAATGGAATTTTTGAAAAATCAAGTATGTTTTTTGAAAATGCATTCTTAACTGAATCACCTTTGACGATATAGAAATCAACCTTTACATTTTTATTCTTTGATACCTGCAATGTTACAAAGCCATTGTCTGGCGAATCAAATAATGTGTGCCGGCTTTTTGAGACACGGGATGTTTTGCTGCCGCTCCCGCTCACTATATAATTAAAGCCGCTATCCTGTATCATCTGCAGCGTATGTTCGTGTCCTGCTACATAGATAACATTCTTATGTGTTTTTATGATCGGTTCGATATCGGCCATCATTGCCTGGTAAAGCGGGTGTTTCATATCTTCTGTCGTACCAAACACTGCTCTTGTCAATGGATATACAGATCCCAGCACAGGAAGCGGAAGATAGAATTTGGGGAATGCATCGGTAAAAGGAAAAATGTGCTGTTTGATGGTAAAGAACCCACCATGCTGGCCATAGCTCCGGAATGGATGGTGGGTTGCAAACAATACAAGCTTATCAGTATTCTTTGCAAGAATGTCTTCCAGTTGCACCAAAACTTCTGCTTTTGTTTTATAAGGACAATCAGATTCAATTCCGGGCTTATCGTTTTCATGCATCCACCACTGGCTGTCCACAATTACCAATGTTACCTGGTCAGTAATCTTTACTTCTACCGGGCCCGGGCATCCGTCCCTGGGCAGCATCTGTACATTTTTGTTGCCGAGAAAATCAATGTATGACTGCACTCTTAAAATGGATTCATAGCCATTCGATCCGCCATTTGCCCAATCATGGTTTCCGGGGATAAAATAAACCTTTGTATCAGTTTTACCGGCAATATGGATCTGTGAATCGAGTGGCGCTTTTGCTATATCGTACGTGGGAAGTGTATTGTCGGGCAAACCTGTTTTATAAAGGTTATCTCCCAGGAAGATCACAGTCGTTTTCTTATTGAAAGGTATATGATTTTTCACAGCAGCAACAACGGGATGGCGGCCATTGGTAAGCTGGCCAGCATCTCCTATCAGCACAATTGTTGCCTGGATACTATCCTGCGCATGCAACTCATTTGCCAGCCCGGCCAAAACAATCATCAACAAATAGATTTTCTTCATCTGCCCTTCAGTTTATTTTTCATGAGCAGCAGTTCGGCAAATCCTGTTTCAGCGTATTCATTGGATATGATCAGGTCGCCCTGTGGGGTAAATGTCATTCCTTCTGGTTGCTTATAAATGGAAGGGTCTAATTTATATACTTCCTTCACCCTTCCTTTTTTTGAAGCGATCACTATTACTTTTTCTATGGAAGATAAAATATAGAGGTCTTCAGAAACAGGGTTGATAGCAACTGCTGATGGCTTCAGTTTTATTTTATCCAGTCCCAGTTTTTCTGCAATTGGATTTACATCCATTACCTGGTAAGGTTGATATGCTTTTAATGAATCATGAATTCCATATGAAAATGAGCTAAGTGTTTTTTTAGAATCATCCTCACATTCTTTACATACAATAACAAGGCCATCTATATCATTGTTATAATACATCGATTCAAATTCGTTTGCTTTTTTTGAATGCGTGGTATAATCAGACTTCTCCGTAAAGATGGAACTTCCTTTGAAACGAATGGTTTCAATATCTCCATTGCTCACAAGTACATAAAAAGTGCTGTCAACCAAAACAATGTCCTCGTAATCCCTTCTCTTATCATAACGCCACTCCTGTACAGCCTCGGGATTTTTTATGGGGATCTTATACAACATACCCTCTTCATCCACGATGGCAAATACGCTCGTGTCTTTGGGATAATACACGATCCCTGATATTTCATCCAGTGCTTCCGGAAGCTTTATAATAGCGGGTTTGGTAAAGTCATACATCTGGCTGTCTGAAAAACGATCTTTCTTTTTGGAACTGCAACTTAAAAGGCTGTATACAATGACCAGGGCGGACAATAATGCGAAAGTATTTTTTTTTGTTGCCATAGAACTCAGTTTATCAGAGTATACAAAGGTATAGTTAGTCAAAAGATATGCCAACATAATCTTAGTTCTCCGGCCACTGACGTAGCAGACGGTTTTTATTCTTCATCGATAAACCCCCAGCCGGTCTTCAGTTGTTCCAATGCTGATGGAGATAATTGCGGCTGGTCGTAATGGCCTGCGATCTTTTTCTGCCGGTAGGCCTCGTATAAACTAACTGCACAGGCCACGGAGATGTTCAGCGATTTGATGATACCCACCTGTGGAATGATGAAGTTGCCATCACAAAGCCCGATCAGTTCATCACTAACGCCACTGTGTTCGTTTCCAAAAACGAGCGCTACTGATTCGGTGAGATCAAGGTCGTACAGGTCATGGGCATCTGTGCTGAGGTGAGTGGTATAGATTCTTTTAAAATGCTTTCTCAATGCCTGGAAGCATTCATTAACATTTGTAAACTGGTGAACAGTGAGCCATTTGGCCGCACTGGAGCTGCTCTTTGCACCCCATTTCTTATGCCTGCCGATCACCGTATTCAATACATAAATGTCCTGGATGCCAATAGCGTCACAGGTACGCATCACTGCTGAAATATTATGAGGATCGGAAACATTTTCCAGCACCACGGTTATGGCCGGTTGTCTTTTACTCAATACTTTATTCAGCCGTTCACTCCTTTCTGGTGTCATAGCTGCGAAAATCGGATAAATTTTTCAGTCGGAAGCCGATTTGGGCCAGACTGAAAAATTTCCAGTTCTGCGATCTGAGGCTAAGCCGAACCGGCCGTTACAACCTCTCATCAAAAATATTTTTCGGCACTACGAATCATTGCATACATTTATCGATAAATAAAATTTTAAATGATGAAAAGAATCCTAGCCTGTTTACTGATGAGTTCGGCATTTTGTGCCTGTAATAATCCAGACAAAACAGCTTCTACTGCCACCAAAGCAGATGTACTTGCAGCCAATATGGATACAACCGTTAATCCCGGTGATGATTTCTTTGATTATGCCAATGGTGGCTGGGTAAAGAAAAATCCCATACCCGGGGAGCAATCCAGCTGGGGAATCGGCAACCTTGTAATTGAAGAGAACCTGAAAAGGCTCAGGGAGATCAGTGAAAAAGCTGCCGCTTCAAATGCAGCCAAAGGAACCAGCGATCAGAAGATCGGCGATTTCTGGACAACAGCTATGGATAGCGCCAAGATCGAAGCTGATGGATTGAAACCCATTCAGCCATTGCTTGATAAGGTAAATGCGATCACTGACGCGAAATCATTGGTGGCAACTGTTTCTGAACTGAAGAAGATCGGTTCATCTACATTGTTCTCCGATTTTGTAGCCCAGGATCCAAAGAAAAGTGATGTAATGGCATACCAGTTATGGCAGGGTGGCCTGGGTTTACCTGAAAGAGAATATTATTTCAAAACCGATTCCGCTACTGTTAATATCAGGAATCAATATCTTCAGTATATCGCCAGGATACTTACAATGGCCGGTGATGATACTGCCACTGCAGCAACTGCAGCAAAAAATATCCTGAAGCTGGAAACGGTTCTTGCTACTGCTTCACGCAAGATCGAAGACCTTCGTGACCCTTATAAGAACTACAATAAAATGGCGATCAGTGATCTTGGTGAGATGTCATCAAATATCGATTGGGCAACTTACCTGGGCAATACGGGAGTGAAGTCTGTTGATTCAGTCATCATTGGACAGCCGGAATTTTTTACTGCACTTAATAAATCGCTTAATACAACTCCCATTGCAGACTGGAAGAGTTATGTAAAATTCAACCTGGTAAGTGATCTTGCCGGTGTATTGCCAAATGCATATGGTGAAGAGGCATTTAAATTCAATAAGCTCTTCAGCGGTGCCAAGGAAAGAAAACCAAGATGGAAGCGTGCCATTCAAATGGAAGAAGGTGCAATGGGGGAAATGCTCGGGCAACTTTATGTAAAAGAGTTCTTCAATGAAACTGCCAAGAAGCGCTATACCGACATGGTGGAAGCGATCCGTGAAGCATTGAAAGACAGGATCGGCAAACTAACGTGGATGAGCGACAGCACAAAACAAAAGGCGTATACAAAACTGGCTGCTATAAAAAGCAAGGTTGGTTACCCGGAAAAATGGAAAGACATGTCGGCACTCATCATCGACAGGGAAAGTCTTGCAAAGAATTATATGAGTGCAAGAACCTTCTGGCACAACTATGAATATAACAAACTGGGAAAACCGGTTGACAGGGATGAATGGGATATGAATCCACAGGAATACAATGCTTATTACAACCCGAGTAACAACGAAATAGTTCTGCCAGCGGGCATATTCACTGTTCCCGGTTACAGGGATGAAGAACTGGATGATGCAACTGTATATGGCTATGCCGGCGCCAGCACCATCGGGCACGAGATCACCCATGGCTTTGATGATGAAGGAAGGCAATTCGATGAAAAAGGAAATCTTGTAAGCTGGTGGACGAAATCAGATGAAGAATCTTTCAACAAAAGAGCTGATGTGATGGTAAAACAGTTCAATGAATACGAACCCGTGAAAGGATATAATATCAACGGTAAAGCAACATTGGGAGAAAATATAGCAGACCTTGGTGGCATATTACTGGGCATCGAAGCTTTCAAGAAAACGGCTCAGTATAAAGAGAATAAGAACATTGCCAACCTGACTCCTATGCAACGTTATTTTATGGGTTATGCATTGGGCTGGCTCGGACATACAAGGGAAGAGAACCTGAGAAGCCGGTTGCTTACGGATGTTCATTCTCCCGGCAAATACAGGGTGAACGGACCCTTTGTTGACGTGGATGAATTCTATACAACTTTCTCCATCAACCCTGGAAGCAAAATGTACAGGCCTGATAGTTTAAGAGTGAAGATCTGGTAATTATTTGTTGCTCTATTTTTGTTGCCGCAGATGCGCAGGTTAAATAAGTTGTTTTAAAATCTGCAGATCTGCGGCAATATTTTTTAACTTGTGTAGATGAGAACAGCACTTAAAAAAGACGAAAAAGTATTATTGATCATAAGGCATCACTGGTTGAAACTGCTGATGCCTTTTGCTATATGGCTATTGGTTTTCATTCTTACATTGTGGATCGCCAGTGCAACAGGTTTAAGTAATTCGGCTGCGTTGATCATCATACTGGTTGTTTCTGTTTATCCCTTGTTCTCCTATTTTGTCTGGGTGAACAATATATGGGCTGTCACCAACCTGAGGGTGATAGATGAAGGAGGATTTTTTACAAGGTATGCAAAGGAGAGCCCGCTGGAGAAGATCAACAATATTGAATATGACCAGTCTTTCTGGGGAAGGATATTCGGCTATGGCAATGTAGATATACAAACCGCTGCCGAGATGGGTGAAACAAGTTATGTAATGATACATCATCCCAAACTGTTGAAAGATACCATTACACATGCACAGGAAGAATATAAGAACAGGCAGGTAAGCAGCCAGGCACAGCAGCTTGCAAAAGCCATTGCTGAAAGCACTTCCGGACAAAGGCCATCGCAGACAATGATAGCAGATGAATTACATAAATTATTTGAATTGATGCAGAAAGGAGCGATCACTCAGGAAGAATATATCGCACAGAAAAATAAACTGATGAGCAGTTGATTGATTTTTGATGATTTGAATGATCAACAACTAAACTATCTGAACCGTGAAACCTATTAACGCTAAACTTTGATATCGATCCCCAACCCTGCACCTTCCCTATAAATGATCTTCCCTTTATCAAACTTCACTCCATCCGCAATATCTTCTGCTAAAAGCATCGGCCCGTCCATGTCAACATAGTCGAGCATTGGTGCAAGCTGTGCAATAGCGGCTGTGCCCACAGAACTCTCATTCATACATCCAACCATCACTTTCATTCCAAGTTCTTTTGCTTTAGTGATCATCCTTCTTGCAGGAGTAATGCCGCTGCATTTGGTGAGTTTGATATTGATACCATGAAAATGACCGGCACATTTTGTTACATCTTCTTCCTTTACACAGGATTCATCTGCGATCAATGGAAGCGATGATCGCTGATACAATACCTGCATATCTTCCCAGTTGTCTTTTGCAAGCGGCTGCTCAACAAATTCAACTCCCAGTTTTTCCAGCAAGGGAATTTTTTGCAATGCCTGTTCCAGTGTCCACGCTGCATTGGCATCAACCCTGAATACCGCATCCGTTCCTGCTCTCAGTGCAGTAACCATTTCAATATCATTTTCAGTGCCTACTTTGATCTTGTAAACAGGCCATGGTTTTTCTTTCATCTTTTTTACCATGGTATCAATGGTATCGATACCAATGGTATAATCAGTAAGCGGCGCAGTTGCAGTATCCAGTCCCCATAACTGGTGCAGTTGTTTTCTTTTTAATTTACCATGAAGGTCCCAGCCTGCCATATCCAGTGCACAAACCAAAAAAGAGTTATTGGGGAATAGATGATGCAGGTAATGCCAGTACCGTTCAGGATCAGAGAATGAGAATTTCTCTACAAAAGTTTTCTTTTGTTCAAGATCAGCGATCATCTTCTCAACCGGTATATTGTAATAACTGATAGCAGGAGCTTCACCATAACCTTTAATGCCAAAGAATTCCAGCTGCACTACGAATGTTGGCTGATGTGTTTTTGTTCCTTTTGAAATGGTAAAGGGATACCTGAATGGCAGGTCATATGTGTTGTAGGAAACTTTCATCAATATAGATCATCGTCCACTCTGCCTGACGATCGATTTTAAGTTCTGCAGGAAGCCTGCTTCATTCAAAAGACTTTCCAGCGTAATGTGCATACGGTAATCCCAGTTATGATTCGGATTTGCAGGAACATTGATCCTTTCTTCTGCAGGATTTTCCCTTCTTACCTGGTCATCCATTGCCATCAGGTCCTGCAGGAGAAAGACAGCCCACATGGCCGGCGAGTTCAGGTGTTGCACAACGATCTCACGGGATATCCAGGGCTCACAATAGAATGGAGCAATACCCTGCTGTCCCATCAGGTGATTATAAAAATATTGTATCCCCTCTTTATCTTCTTCCCACCATTCACGGATCGTACTCATATCGTGTGTGGAAGGTGTAACAACACTCAGGTAAATAGCATTCCTGGGATGAGAATACTGTTCACCGATCTTTTTCGGCATGCGCTGTACCTGCAATGATAATATCTCCCTGTCACTCAGGATATGCTCAACAAAATCGGGAACCATACCAAGATCTTCGGCACATAAGAGCATGGAAGTATTTTTCTGCAATGCATTTAGTTTTTTCTGCGTACCTGCTTTCCAAAGCTCATCCTGCATTTCATAAAAATATCTTTTATAAAGCCCGTTCAGTTTTTGCTGTAATGTATGATCAAGTTGTTTGAATGATTCTGTGTGCTGGTTGCTTATCCTGAAATGATAGTGACCGGGGTTCACTGAATCTTTAATAAGTATTACATCGGTAATAAGATCGAATAAACCCTGTTGAAGTTCTTTTTTTGCCGGGTTCTCTTTGAACCAGGCTGCTATTTTTTGCTGGGTTGAGAATGGCTCTTTGAATCCATTTGCATCCAGTACATTTTCTTTCACCCATGATTCATTGCCCGGGAACAATGTTGATAATACATGATCCCCGATATATGGCTTGCAGAACCTGTCCTCATCGAAACTGATCCCCGCTGATTCAAAATCCTGTTTACTTAATGAAATAGCGGGAACAAATATTCCCAGTATTCCTTCCACATCCTGTTGCGGGATACTCCATATGCGGAAGAACCCAAGGATATGATCGATCCTGATAGCATCAAAATAATTGCTCATGTGCTCCATACGCTGGCGCCACCATGCGTAATTATTCTTACTCATCTCTTCCCAGTTATAGGTAGGAAAATCCCAGTTCTGTCCTTTTACAGCAAAAGCATCTGGCGGTGCTCCTGCCTGTTTATCCATGTGAAACAATGTTGGATACATCCAGGTATCTACACTATGTCTTCCAACACCAATAGGCAGATCTCCTTTTAAAACAATCCCACTCTTATGAGCATATTCAACTGCATCCAGCAATTGCAGGTGTAAATGATATTGCGTAAAATAATGTATGGCTATTTCATCATAGTGTTCCTTCTCGGGACTGACAAGGTCCTGCACCGCATCTTCATTGTAATACTGGTATGCCTCCCATTTTGAGGGATCGGCTGTTTCATACCTGTCACGCAGGTAACAAAAGGCAGCGTAAGGGACAAGCCAGTTACGGTTAAGGTCAAAGAAATCAAAAAAAGCAAAATCATCTTTGAAAGAATGTTTGTCTTTCTGGTATAATTCTTTGATGGCCTGCGTCTTTATCTTAACCACTTCCTGGTGATTAAGCCGCGGTTGATCGTTCAGTTCTTTTATTTGCTGTAATAGCTCGACAGGGATCTCGATAGATGCTGCCAGGGAAAGTTTGTGAACGTTCAGGAACAATGGATGTAATGCAAATGCCGATATGGATGCATAAGGATAAGAATCCCTAACAGTATGTGTAGCCGTAGTATCATTGATAGGAAGTAACTGCAGCAGTTTCATCCCAGATGCTTTTGCAAGATCGATCAGCAAATGCAGGTCAGTGAAATCACCTACGCCCCAGCTTTGTTCTGTTTTAAGTGCTGATACTGGAATATTTATTCCAGCTCCCTGCCACCTGAAATGGTCAAACCTTGGAAAAGCCTGCAATATTATTGGCTTGTCCTTAGGGGCAGGATATTCTATGTTACGATTGCTGCCTTCTTCGTAATGGATCAGCTTTTTTGACCTGAGATCATATATGCCGAACTTATAAGAAACGGGAAAAGTTTCTTTGGCAAGATTAAGGCTTACCGACCAGCAATCCTTTGATCTATGCAATAGAACAGGATCTTCATCAGACCATTCGTTCATTTCCTTTGCAGATCCTGCAAGACAGATCACTTTTCCATCCTGTAAATGCGGAACGAATACCTTGAATATATGTGTGAATTTTTTGGCCTTTCCCTTTTTAGCACCTTTATCTGCTTCTTTGTTCAGCACCTGGTCGAAAGGCTTGCTTTGAAAAACATTCTCATAAACAGGTTCATTCTGCCATTCATCTACTATATCCAGCGCATCAGCTTTGATCTTTTTAAGACCAAGTAATCTTTTGCTTCTCAGATCAGGTTTATCCTCTTTGCCGTTTTCCCTTAAAAAATAGCTGTAAGTTATATTTTCTTTTAATCCAAGCTCATCCGTGTCTATATATACATGCCAGAATTCTTCGTTGAGGTATTGCATGAGCACGTCATGCGATGTTTCGTTCTTTGCTGATTTATTGCTGATCCTGATATATAACGCCTGGCCGTAATTAGATCTGTATTTTAAGTGAAACTGGATGACCATATTTTAGTTTTCAAGTCGCAATTTAAGCAAATAGAACTATGTATTTGTTCAATTATTTTAGCTGTAAAAGGTTTCAGTTTTGTTTCTTCTACCTTATATTTGCCAAAATATAAATTACAAATGGCAACGACAAAAAAATCCCGCGGTATATACTGGCTCCTGTTTCTTGCATCCATAGGTGTTTTCTTCTGGGTATACCAGGTAGGTGGTGGTTATTGCTCTATGATACTGCCTTTCAACGTTACTTTTTTTGCCGCTGCACTTGATCTTATGTGATAATATTACAATTGATATAATTGAAATGCCCCGTATTGATACGGGGCATTTTTATATTTATAGTATATCTCTTATTTGACCGGCCTGCATCTTTTGTAGTGGTTATTGGCAGCCTGTTGCACTGATACCGAACGTGAACAGGATACGAGAAATGTTGCAATGGCTACTGCAAATGCTAAAACAGCAATGGTCTTTTTCATATAGGTGGCTTTGGTTAGAACAACTCTAACGGCATTTACTGCCGGCTTAGTATGTTAAATATAAAAAGCCCCGGTAAAAAACCGGGGCTAATTTAAGCTGCCTGGCCTGGTAATGGCCAAACAACAATAATGATATTAAAACTTATTTCACTTCTTCAAATTCAGCATCGGTAACATTCTCACTACCTGCTCCTGCAGGTTGTTCCTGTCCTGTTGGGCCATTGGATTGCTGATCCCCACCGGTTTCTTCAGCTGCAGTTCCCTGGGTTGCCTTATACATTTCTTCACTTGCTGTGGTCCATGCTGCATTCATTTCTGCAACAGCTGCATCTATCTGTGTTGCATCCTGTGCTTTATGAGCTTCTTTCAGTTTAGCAAGGGCTGTTTCGATCGGAGTTCTTTTATCAGCAGATATCTTATCTCCATATTCCTTCAATTGTTTTTCTGTCTGGAATATCAGGCTGTCTGCCTGGTTGATCTTTTCTACTTTTTCTTTTTCTTTCTTATCAGACTCTTCATTTGCTTTTGCATCATTCTTCATCTTTTCAATTTCTTCCTTGCTCAGGCCGCTACCAGCTTCGATGCGGATCTTTTGTTCCTTACCTGTTCCTTTATCTTTTGCACTTACGTGAAGAATACCATTGGCATCAATATCAAATGTTACTTCAACCTGGGGTACACCACGTGGTGCAGGCGGGATACCATCAAGATTAAATGTTCCCAGGCTCTTGTTCTGGTTAGCCATTGGCCTTTCGCCCTGCAATACATGTATCTGCACACCAGGCTGGTTATCGCTGGCTGTACTGAATGTCTCTGATTTCTTTGTTGGAATGGTTGTATTGCTGTCGATCAAACGTGTCATTACACCACCCATTGTTTCGATACCAAGACTTAACGGGGTAACGTCAAGCAACAATACATCTTTCACTTCACCGGTCAATACCGCACCTTGTATCGCAGCACCTATGGCCACAACTTCATCGGGGTTTACACCACGGTTTAGTTTTTTGCCAAAGAATTTTTCTACGATCTCCTGCACCTTAGGTATACGAGTACTACCACCTACCAGTATCACTTCATCAATTTGTGAAGTACTTAAACCTGCATCTTTCAATGCCTGTTCGCATGGCTTCAAACAACGTTCAAATAATTTATCCGCCAGTTGCTCGAATTTTGCACGTGATAATTTTTTTACCAGGTGCTTAGGCACACCATCCACAGCTGTTACATATGGTAGATTGATCTCTGTTTCTGCAGAAGATGATAATTCAACTTTCGCTTTCTCTGCTGCTTCTTTCAAACGCTGTAAAGCCATTGGATCTTTGCGAAGATCGATCGCTTCATCTTTTTTGAATTCATCAGCCAGCCAGTCCATGATCACTTTATCAAAGTCATCACCACCCAGGTGCGTATCACCATTGGTAGATTTAACTTCAAAGACACCATCTCCCAGTTCAAGCACTGAGATATCGAATGTACCGCCACCAAGGTCGAACACGGCTATCTTCTGGTCCTTACCTTTTTTATCAAGACCATAAGCAAGTGCTGCTGCTGTTGGTTCATTTACGATACGACGCACATTCAATCCTGCAATTTCACCGGCTTCTTTGGTAGCCTGCCGCTGTGCATCATTGAAGTAAGCAGGCACAGTGATGACCGCTTCACTCACTTCCTGCCCAAGATAATCTTCAGCAGTCTTCTTCATTTTCTGTAATACCATTGCACTTATCTCCTGTGGGGTGTACATCCTGCCATCTATGTCAATTCTTACAGTATTATTGTCACCTTTCACCACTTTATAGCTCCAGTGTGTGCTTTCTTCGGTAACCTCGTCGAAACGACGACCCATAAAACGCTTCACACTTGAAATGGTATTATGAGGGTTGGTTATAGCCTGCCGTTTGGCCGGGTCACCAACCTTACGTTCGCCGTTCTTTAGAAAAGCTACAACGGATGGGGTTGTACGGCGTCCCTCATCATTTGCTATTACAACAGGTTCATTACCTTCCATTACTGCAACACAACTGTTTGTGGTGCCGAGGTCAATTCCTATTATTTTTCCCATGTTATTATAATTTTATTATTCAATAAGGAATTGTCAATCATTGTGCCAACGGGGAGATTGTGCAAAAATGGCAGATTAAGTGGCAATCATATACTATTAAGGTACCAGTGTGGCAAACACTACTAAAAAGTGCCTTTCAATAGTTATGGACATATTATGGATAATAATCGTAATACTGATAACTATAATCTTCAAGCACTCTCAATCAAAGAAAAAGAAAGGTTGACTAATAAGTACGGCGAAATAGATATTAGTCATGCAGGCACACAGGGAATTGCAACCTTAATGGGTGAAAAAAGGGAGTGTATAGAGAAGTATAGAACTAAGCATTTTACGTGTTATACTGTAGGGGCAACTCTGTAAACGTTTTTCATGTAAGAACATTCTAAGCCTAATAGAGATTCGTGGTTGTTCAGTTCGTCTAAAGTTGCGCCAAAAAGTTCTTTATCACGCAATTCTAAATAACGCTTGATGTTGTCAAGTTCTTTTTCTGAATAAACAGCACCAACAACGTACTTTACTTTGCTTGTTTCGTAAGGAATATAGAACTCAAAATTTGCTGCTGTTTGTAGCATTAAATGTTCTACTTCTTTTGCTGTCATCTTCTCAAACTTGAAGATGTAGGCTGTACTCAGGTCTGGTAATTGAATTGTGTTTCCCATTGTTTTGATATTTTAGTTTTTAATAAATATTGAATGCCCATACCGCAAGTGTGGGCATCATTGTAAATATACAAATATTTACTAATTCCGAGTGGTTTTACTTTAAAAGTGCCTTAGTAAATTTACCGTCCTTTTTTCTTTTTGATGGGAGTATTTAAAGCCAGTTTGAGTAACTGGTCGGCAGTTAGGTCGGTCTTTACGGTAATATCGTATTTGCCTTTCTTCTTTTTTGGTTTTACTTGTTTTGCCATTCCTCAAAGGTAAAAAGATATTCCCATTGGTAGCCTCCAGCGTTTTTATGTTTCCCCCTTATTACTTGGCTTATGCTACGTGCTGGTATTCCTGTTTTTCTTTCAGCTTCTACAAGTGAACCAAATTCCCCAATAACTTCATCATCCCTACGCTGTATTACAGGCTTAAATTTCCTGTTTTCTATTGGCTTTGGTGTTGCTGGTGCTTTTGAAGGAATAGGCGAATTAATGAGCGTTTTATATGTTAGCCGTCCTTCTATCCTTTGCATGGTAAGAGTGAACCTGTCAGCATCTTTTGTTTTACGGCTGTTATAGCGGTATATGAACTCATCAAGATAGCGTTGTGTATGTTTTGGGGTTATTTGATGATAGATGCCATAAACCATACGCTTAAAATGGCTGAACATTCCCTCTACTGTATTGGTATGGAAGTTTACTCTTACAAATTCATTTAGTTTATGGTTAACTGAATAGTGGTAATATTCATCATTTAAATTCTTATACAGGTTATGCCCATCAGTTACCAATGTAGATGCAAATTCTAAGTTTTCCCTAACTGTCTTTTCTATTTCTCCTTTATGTTCGGACTGTATTACTTTGGCTATGGCTGTACCGTTTCTTTCTACCATTCCCAATACGGTAGTTTTATTATTCTGCCAGTTCTGATCGTTGGCAAATTCTTTTCTCTTTGTGATGTGTTTATTACCAATAGAGCCACCTACGTACATTTCATCGGCTTCTACAAAATTGGCTAACTGCTTTTGGTTTTTAGGCTTCATTATTTCCCTTATCCTGTGTATCATAAACCACGCTGTCTTTTGCGTTACTCCAATATCCTTTCCTAACTGATAAGAACTAATACCTTTCTTATGTGCAGTAACCAAATACACAGCCGTTAACCATTTAACCAATGGGAGGTTACTATCTTCAAAAACAGTTCCTACGGTTACTGTAAAGCGTTTAAAACACTTTGTACTTGCACACTTATATCTTCTCCCTCCTTCAATGGTATAGCATTTTTCATGTCCACAATAAGGGCAAACGGTTTTACCATTCCAACGCTGTTTAGCTACAAACTCCCTGCACGTCTTTTCATCCGGCATTGATAGTATTAGTTCTCTAAGATTTGTAAACATGGTTGATAAGTTTAATTAGTTAATTTAGTGTTGTCAAAACAACTTTTGTTGTAAAAAAAATATAGTTATGGAAGCAAAGGATATACAAAGACAAATAGAACTCATAGAAAAAGGATTGAATGGTGTTTGGGCTTTTGAGGGTGGTGTGCAGTATGTATGGTTTATAAAGCCTCCCGTTATCGGCGGTTGGGGTAAGCTATTGCTTAGTAATAAGGAAGATTTTTCCGAAATGCAACAGCAATTAGAATTTGAGGTAATATTTGTAAATGGTAATGAAAATATAGCGTTCATAAATGTTATGGTTAATACTTCTGGTCAAAAAATTCAATATAGGTTAGTCATAGATTATCTTAATTCATACATAGGCAATATGTACCTCATTGACTCAACTGGTTTGTACTTGTATTTTCGCCGCTTAGTACCCCGTACAGCGTTGGATGATTAGGAATATCATTCTCCTTAAATAATTGTGATAATCTTTCATTTCCAGCACAGTGGGATCCGAAGCTTGGAATTCACGTGACTTGAAGTCGCGGC